>ERZ827440.1221-NODE-1221-length-29726-cov-6.478717_pt1 | contig 29726 bp, 19 predicted proteins | sample MGYA00519774_ERZ827440 | MGnify/ENA primary metagenome ERZ827440 (study PRJEB31778, sample SAMEA3449302) | human gut metagenome | biome: human gut; feature: human-associated habitat; material: faeces | place: United Kingdom | collected 2010/2012 ... | reverse complement strand
ACTGCACCGCATGAGGTGTGATGGCATCACCGGTGGACACATCAATACTCATCGGGGTCAGAAGTGTGTCGAACCTGGCGTTCAGCATGACGCGGTAGCCGCTGTAAATATCATCCTCCCGGATGGGAGAGATGGTTCCAATCTCGAATACCACGCCATCGTCCAAAGAAATGGCGCAGACCTGCTCCAACGCACTGCGGATCGCATCCGGTGTGAGGGGCAGGTTTTTCAATGTGGTGTCCAAGTCCATCGTAGCCCGGTTGTCCAGACCGACGATGGCCGCCACCAGCATACCGCCCTTCAGAACGAACTTCTCTTTATACGCTGAGGCAGAAAGGCGTACAAGCAGCCGCTCAAACATATAGTTCTGCAAGATCACCTGAGCCGGGATGTTTTTCTTCTTGGCAATGTTGCGGATCTTTGCTTTCAGGCTCATTGCTTTGCTCACAGAAGCACCTCCAAGTATTGACGCAGGATGTTCGCCACACGCATCTTCTTCGCGTAAGAATTGAGCTTGTTCAAATCCTTCTTGGGATTGGCAGCGTACAGTTTCAGCGCCGCCAAAAAGGTTTCCGTTCCGAGCTTATTACGGCTGCGGATCACATCGCAAACGGTGCGTTCCAGATCGTAGCAGGGAACGAGATTACCGGCAGGCGTTTTCAGCTCGGTCTTGCCGAGATCAAACAGCTCCGGCTTGATGTAGTACACTTTACACTCTGCTTTGATCGCCGCAGAAGGGATGCATCCGGACGGTGCAGTGATTGTGTGTTCAAAAGGTGTTCTGTCCGAAATACCATGTAAGAACAGAGCTGTTTCGTGAGAGAATATGATTTGTGTTGAACGCTTGCTTATCGACAGCAGTTCATCCTCCATATCATCGGGAAGGATGTACTGTCCCTTTACAATGCGATGGATTCTATCTTCTTTGCACAGCTTGTAGAGCATAGCTTTTGAGATGCCATGCTGCGCTGCGATTTTTGTTTCAATGATACCGCCATGCTCCTTGGCAATGGCAGCGAGTTCAGCAATATAATCCATTCAAGCACCTCGTTGCAATAACTCGATAATATTATACTCAGAATTACGATCACAGTCAATACGTCTTCAAGAACATTCGGAAAATATTTACAATTAAATTGTGACGATAGTCAACACAGAGTATGATCCATGCTGCGATTCAAGAGGCGGCAGTGCAGGAAGGACTTCCGCAGTTTGACCGGGCCTTCGTACAGATTGAGGTCACCACGCCGCGTGGCAGCAATAACCACCAACTCTGGGATACCTGCAACCGGGCGGTCAACCTCGTTACCAATAACCTGAAGGGCATCTTTTTCTGGGACGATGATCTGGAGCACATGGCTTTTTCTGTGGTTGGAGCGTGGGCGAAACAGGTCGCACAGTCGTTCGGATCTCCCGCTTTTTAGCGCCTTGACCTATCCGAAGGTACGGTAAAAATTCGAGTGCTCCATGAACTCTGCAAAATGTCATGGAGCACGCGGGAACGGATGGCTCGACCGGGCTTGGATCGCTTGGAATGGTAAGACTCGTACCGCAATATTCATCTCGGCACGAGGCCATAATTGTGGGGTTCTGTGAGGAACGTTTGACCCATCCGCTGGGTCAAAGATTCCGAGCAGAACAAGCGCGCCGCCCCGAACGGGCCTCTGCGTCAGAATTGACGCAGAGGCCCATTCGGGAGCGGCGATCGTTTTGCAGGGGGCTGTGTCCGGTGTACCATATCTTGACATAGAAAATGGTGATTGTTAGAATATGAGTGTAAGCCAATAGGTTACAGCATTCGACAACAAAATAAAGTGTACAGGTGCCCGTTTCTAAAGGGAACGGGCTGAAAGCGGAATGGGGTGAAAGTCCCCGCGAACCGGTCACTGTGAAGCTCCAACCTCGGGAGATGAGTCAGACACGCGCCTGCGCACGGAACCAAAAGCGCCGCCTCGTCAACGGTCAGCTTTTTCCGGCAGGGAGCGTCTCTCTGTCGGTTAAAAAGCATCCATGAGCGGATCTCCCTCATGGATGCTTTTTGTTTTGAGAGGGAAGAAGATGGGACAGATTTATGGGTACGCAAGAGTTTCGACCAAAGAGCAAAACGAAGCCCGCCAGCTCACAGCACTGCGGGAAATGGGAATCCCGTCTGAAAATGTATATCTCGACAAGCAGTCGGGGGCGGATTTTGAACGGGTGCAGTATCGGCGGATGCTGCGGCGGCTGGGGCCGGGCGACACGCTGATCGTGAAGAGCATCGACCGATTGGGCCGGAACTACACCGAGATTCTCGAACAATGGCGGATCATCACGAAGTCGAAGCGGGCCGCGATCGTCATTCTGGATATGCCTCTGCTGGACACGCGGGAGAACCGCGACCTGACCGGGCAGTTGATCGCGGACATTGTATTGCAGCTGCTCAGCTACGTCGCGCAGACGGAGCGTGAGTTCATCCGCCAGCGGCAGGCAGAGGGGATCGTGGCGGCGAAGGAACGAGGCGTCCACTTTGGTCGCGAGGCCGCGCCCGTCTCCGAGGGCTTTCCCGAAATTCTGGCGGAATGGCGCGCAAAAAAGCTCGGCTCGCGGGCGGCGGCCGAGCGGCTGGGGGGATCCCAGACGACATTTTTGAAGTGGGCAAAGGCGGAAAATCTGCCCAAAAAGTGAAAGTTAAAGTAGACTTTTCTTTTCACCTCAAAATTGGCAAAAACTGGGCGAAAATTGGCCGTTTTTGCCCTTTTTGTATGGTATCACAGGTGAAAAGAAAAGTCTACTTTTGCGCGCACTTGTGCTTTTCACCGAAATCACAACTAAATACGCATCAAAAGACGTGTAATCTCCGGTCGCGGGCCAATTTTCGGTACTGAGCCGGGGATGAAAGAACAAAGGTTTTCAAGCCATTCGCCCGGAGCTGTGCGCGAGAGGCTGCGGCCAAAAACAGCAAAGCTGTTTGCCCGAAAGGGCGCCATTGTGTGGACACATGAGAAGGTAGGCCGCGGACGTAGAAATCAAAGATTTCTGGATCGCAAGTCAGAAGAATCGCCGTCTTTACGCTGAAACAAGAATGTTTCGGCAAGGATGCAGGAGAAACAGAAAACGATCAGGCAGAGCACCCAAAGGCTCCCTTGTGTAAAGGGAGCTGTCAGCGAAGCTGACTGAAGGATTGTCTGGGAAAACCTCCATTGACAACCCCTCCGTCATTTGCTTCGCAAATGCCACCTCCCCTTACACAGGGGAGGCTACCCGCTGCGGCGGGGATGGGGTGCAGCGAGGATTGAAATGTTTCTCCATTGTAGCGATAGCACGATGAACCTATCGTACAACCGGGCGCGGACTGTTCGACAAGAGCAGGAAGCGCCATTTTTGCGTTATGGGCGCGGTGCGCCCATGCGGGAAATTGTACGATAGGAGGGATTTTTATGGACGCGGCCCTGAAACTCGCAGAACGTGTCATCGCCTACAAAAACGTCCGCTTCATCATCGAGCACCAGAACGATACCTTGGATCAGCTCAGTGCCTACCTTGCAAAGTGCATGGACGAGCTGGGGCACGCCCCGGCGAAATGCGAGGTCATCGGCGGGGACTACATTGAATACCGCTTTGACAGCTGGGTCAATGCGCTCCGCAGTTTCTGGAACGGGAAAACCGGAACCTCGAAAAATCCGCCGCCCTTTGCGGAGCGGAAGATCGTGCAGGACGTCCTGAACTGTCGGGAGGTGCGGCCATGAATCCACACCGCACCGCACAGGCAAACGAAGCCGCGCTCCGCAAGGTTCTGACGCAGCGGACGCTCGTGTCCCTCTCAAAGCAGAACGTCGCCTTCGTCCTCGAACACCAGAATGACACTTGGCAGGAGCTGTCGCAGTATCTCGCCCGATGTCAGGCCGCGCTGGGCCGCGCCCCGGCGCGCACCGAGGTGATCGGCGGCGACTTCATCGAGCTGCGCTTCGGCAGCTGGGGGAAAGCGCTCGCCAGCATCGGCATCCGGGGCGGCGGCCGCCTGTCCACACCGTCGGTCGAAAACACCAAGCTCTTCCGCGACGAATATGAGCGCCAGCGGACAGCCGACAAGCGCGCCAAGCGCGAGAAGAAAGCGGCTAACAAAGAACTCCTGCGGCAGGCCAAGGCCGCAAAACGCGCTGCCCAAACGTCCGCCTCTAACGAGGCGCAGAAGGGAGGGCGGTGAGATGGCCAAACGAAACATCCCCCTCCAAGGCAAGGGCCGCCGCTTCCGCGCGGACCTCTGGCTGGACGAGAAGATCACGGGCCGGACGCTGCACGTGCTGCGGCAGCAGGGCGTCCGCTTCCCCGAAAACGCGAACCCGCGCAAAACCGCAGAATTCAAGGAGGAGTACCAGCGGCAGTTCAACCAGTTCCGAAAAGAGCGCGCCGTGAAAAAATCTGCAAACCCGGCATCCCCCATCGAATAGACCCGGCTCCGTCTTGGGAACGCGGAGCCGGGGTCTCCCCCGCTTCCGCCGTTCCGGCGTTTTCATACAAAAGCTACAGAAAGAAAGGACATAAAGATGAAAAAACGAATTTTGTCTCTCCTGCTTGCGCTGGTCATGCTGCTCGGCATGCTGCCCACAGTCGCACTGGCCGCAGACGACGGCTGGGACGGCACAACGAAGACAGAACCGGAAAAATCCGGCGATGTCTACCAGATCGGCACGGCGGCAGAGCTTGCCTGGTTCCGCGACGAAGTCAACAGCGGCAAGGGCACGATCAACGCCACCCTGACCGCCGATATCGACCTCAATAATCAGGAATGGACTCCCATCGGGCAGGGCTATAGTGCCCAATTTACTGGAACATTTGACGGCAATCAGCATACGATCTCCGGCCTGAAAATTGCTGCGGCAACAGGCTCAGAAATTGGCTTATTCGGCCCGATTTCCGGTGCAACGATCAAAAATCTGATCGTCAAGGGCAGCGTTTCTGTGACAGTTGCTTCCAGCGCCTATATGCCAGTTTATGTAGGTAGTGTCGTTGGTCAAAGCAATGGCAACACGACCTTGATCCAGGTTGCATCTTATGTCAATGTGACCTGCACAAACGAAAACAGCAGTGCGGCTGCAGCAGTCGGCGGCCTGATTGGCAACGGTTACTCTACAACTATCCAGAGCTGTGCAAATTATGGTGCCTTAACGGTCGAAGGTAAAGGCGACGCAAACGTCGGCGGCCTTTCCGGTATGTCCCCGTGGGGCGGAATCGTCACGATTCAAAACAGCCTCAATGCTGGAGTTGTTACAGGTAAAAATGCTGGCGGCCTGATCTCTCTTGCAAACAGTGGAACGACCGTCACCAACTCCGCCGCCCTCGGTGAACCGACCGGCAAGCTTGGCGGCACCTTCACCAACTGCTTTGCGACCGCGAACACCATCGGCGCGACCGACGTAACGGTCAAGACGCAGGCCGAGCTGAACGGCTCCGACGTCCTCACCGCCCTCGGCTCCGCCTTCAAGGCCGGCGCCAACTATCCCATCCTCACTTGGATGACCGAGAGCGGCGCCCCGGAGCAGCCGGGGGAATGCAAGCACACCAACACGGAAACCTCCTACACGAGCAAACACGACGGCAACCATACCGTCACCGTCACCTGCAATGACTGCCACGCCGTGGTCAGCACGACCTCGGAGCCCTGCTCCCCGGCGGACGGTAAATGCACCAAGTGCGGCTACTGCCCGCACGCCTACAAGAAAACGACCTGCACACCAAACGACGACGGCACGACCCACACCGTCACCGTCACCTGCACGGGCTGCAACGAAAAGGTCAGTGAAACCGACGACGTTGCTTGCACCAAGGGCGAAGACGGCCATTGCGTCTGCGGCCGCGATCTGTCCGCCTGGCCCGAAACGGATACGGACGGCTATCTCAAGATCGCGACCGAGGCCAACCTGAAATGGTTCCGCGATCAGGTCAACGACGGCAAGACCAACCTCAAGGCCCGCCTCATAAACGACATTGCCCTCACCGAAAGCTGGACGCCCATCGGCACGAGCGAATCCCACTTCGTGGGCAGCTTTGACGGCAATGGCAAGACCATCTCCGGCCTGCGTTTTGACGTGCAGAATACGCCGGAGGAGAGTCTGTACCTTGGCCTGTTCGGCTATGTCGGCGGCAACAAGGACAGCGCAGCGGAGATCCGCAACCTGACCGTATCCGGCGAAATCCGCGTTGCGGCCGGGGCGGCTAGATCCGTTTTGGCGGGCGGTGTCGTTGCCTATCTTGATAATCACAGCAGGCTCTCTGGCATTGTTTCCACTGTGACAGTCAATATCCAAACGGATGGGTCTACAGCGGGCGGTATAATTGGCCGCACAAACAATAGCGCGTCGAATATTACGGTCGAAAACTGCGCCAATCATGGTGATGTTACTGTGAATGGCACGGTGGGCGGCATTCTTGGTCAGAACAGCGGTTCCAGCAAAAATATGCTCATTCGCGACTGCTATAATGACGGCACGATCTCCGGCAGCGACTGCACTGGCGGTTTGATCGGCAGCGTACAGAGTGGTGTGGAATATGGATATGGCGAGAAGCCGACTGTATACCACACTGTGGTCACAGATTCCTATAACGCAGGCGCGGTTACAGGCACTGGCAACTATACGGGTGGCCTGATCGGTGAAAATCAGCAGGCCCAGATCCGTAATTGCTATAATACCGCCGACGTTCGCGGCGCGCAGAAAGCAGGCGGTCTGGCCGGACGCCATTATAATGGTTCGATGGAATACTGCTACAGTATCGGCGAGGTGACAGGGGCGTCAGGCGATATGGGCACACTCATTGGGCAGCGCGGCGGCAACACCAATGTCCGTGGACTCTATGCCATTGCGGAGCCGATGATCGGAGACGGCGACAATGATTACATTCAGAAAAACCAGTTGGTCCGAAAGATTGATCTGGTTACACTGCGCCAGCTTCCCCAAGAACTGAACACCAATCACGCATTCCAGATTGCTCCGGGCAAAACGCCGATACTTATATGGCAGGTCGTTCCGGAATGCAAGCATCCGGAAAACAAAAGGGGTTTTGCCTATGTGGCAATCCTGAACGACGATGGAACTGCATCCGGCAAGCATACGAAGCAGCTGATCTGTGAGGATTGCTTCCATGTGTTTGAACAGGCAGATGAAGACTGCAAAGAGGGCAAGGATCATAGCTGCACCTATTGCGGCGCCGTGCTCTGCAACCACAGCGATACGCCGGAAAACAAAAAAACATATACCTATGTGATGGGTTCGGCGGAACAGGGCCGTTGGATGCACAGGGTGCAGTTCACCTGCGTCACCTGCGGCAGAGCACTGGATTATACCGAAGACTGCGACATGGAGATCGAATATAAGCCGATCTCCGGCAAGGAAGGCGAGCGCCATCAGGTGCTGAAAAAGTGCAAATTTCACTCCGGAACGGGCGGCCATGCCGAGGCTTGCGTTGATGGCGGCGATAATGGCAAGACTTTCGACGGGTACTGCGACCGCTGCGGCGCAAAGCTGACCAAGGTCCTGCCTGCTGTCCAGCCGGGCAGCGGCTTCGAGGATTATACGTCGATCGAGGGCAAACAGGAAGTCACGCGCTATACCGTGACGCACTATGAGATCGGCGCAGAGGCCGAAGCCCTGACGGTCGTCGCGGCCAGCGGCAACGGATCGGTGCCCACCTATCAGTGGTATTACCGCATGCAGGAGGACGCCATCGATAAAGACGGCAACCCCATTGCAGGCACGCCAATCCCCGATGCGACAAGCAGCAGCTTCACGCCCGACACCAGCGCAGAGACGGAGATGCGCTTCTACTACTGCGTGGTCTCCAACTCCACCGGCGGCACGGCCACCAGCCCGGCGCAGCCTGTCATCGTCTGCAAGAATCCGACCGTCACGGCCTATTTCTCCCTGACGAATGACGACAAATATGTCATTGGCAATGGCAATGGCGGCGGCTCAGGCAAAGTCATGGCCTTCCAGCAGGTGACGGTCCCCTACTTCGACCTTGGCCTCTACGGCCTGCAGAGCGGCTACTTCCGCTCTGAGACCTACGGCCCGCAGAACCCGAACGACCAGATGGGCGGCTCGGCCCTGAGCGCCGGCACCAGCGCCACGGCCTACGGCAAGATCACCGACCTGCACCTGATGATCTATATGCTTGAACGCCATTACTGCGACCTGCCTGATGAGCAGTGCGGTAAGGGCTATCTGTATACAAATCATCTGATGGGCAAGGATTCTACCGTGCTGGAGACCGAGGGCGGTGCCGGTTCGGTCCTCGTGCGCCACTACTGGGGCCACGACATGAACTTTAACTACTATCAGAACTATGTCTACCCGCTGGCCAGCGCGGGCTGGGGCGCAACGGCGGATCAGATCATCCTGCGCGACGGCGAGATCTTCACGCTGGCCATGTTCACCGACTGGGGCTTCTATACCAAATCCGGCGCTGGCTTCCAGCATCTTGGCACCGATGAGGACAAGTGCGCCGTCAGTATCGAGCCCGGTGTCTCCGAATCGTTCGACCTGACGCTCTACCGCTCCTACGGCTACGATCAGGACAAGTACGATACGAAGCATACTCCGGTCCCGAATGCGCCGGTCTATTATACGCTCGCGGACAGCCTCAATGTCGGCACAGTCGGCACGAGCGATTGGACGCGCTGCGGCACAACGGATGCAAACGGCAAGATCACGGTCAATCTGACCGCACTTGGCCTGACCGCGGGTAAGACGTATCTCTTCGCTACGCCCGGCCAGAAGCAGGGCAACGGTGATGATGCGGTCGTCGCCTGCCCCGGCGGTATTCTGGTAAAGGTCGCGGCCTCCGAGCGAAAGACCGTCACTTTTGTCGACCGACTCGGCGAGACCACTACGCAGAAGGTCGCCGTCGGCAGCACCGTCAAGAAGCCTGCTGACCCGACACATGCGGGTTACACCTTCCTAGGCTGGTTCACCGATGCCGCGTGCAAGAACGCCTATTCGTTCAGCGCGCCGATCGAAAACGACCTGACGCTCTATGCCGGCTGGCAGGAAAAAGCGGCACCGATTACGCCGGTCACTCCTGTGACGCCGTCGAATCCTGCAAAGAATCCGTTCAACGAAAACGCGGGTAAGGACAGCCTCCCGTTCACCGACGTCAACGCGAACAGCTGGTACTATTCCGGCGTCAAGTTCGCGTATGAAAAGGGCCTCATGAACGGTACGGGCAATGGGACGTTCAGCCCGAACGCGGACACGACCCGCGGCATGATCGTCACGATGCTCGCCCGCCTCGAGGGCCAGAACACCAGCGGCACACCGTGGTATGCTGCGGGCCAGAAGTGGGCCATGGACAATGGCATTTCGGACGGCACCAACATGACCGGCGCGATCACCCGCGAGCAACTCGCCGCCATCCTGTTCCGCTACGCGAAGCAGAAGGGCTATGACGTCGGCAAATCTGTGGAACTGAACGGTTTCGAGGATGCGAACACGGTCAGCACTTACGCCACCGACGCCATGCGCTGGGCTGTTGCAAGCGGCCTGATTCAGGGCAGCGACAGCAAGCTCAGCCCGAAGGCCACGGCCAGCCGCGCGCAGGTCGCGACCATCCTCATGCGCTTTATGGAACTGTACGCAAAATAAGATGAAACTACGATATTTGAAACCGAATATCGCCTGACCACCCCAAAGCTGGGCGGTTCCCCGCGTTTTCACGCGGGGAACCGTGCGGCTTATTCGTGCGTTTAAGGGAGTCCTTAAAAATGCGAATAAACTGCACAAATCTTCCATATTTAAGAGGAATTCGTATATATGAATCAGTTTTTTGAGAAATATCCGTGGCTGCGAACGATGCTCTGCGGCCTGATGGCCGCGGCGCTGCTTCTGTCGGTCCTGCTCCCGGTGCTGCGTCTGCAGCGGCAGGAACCGGAAAATCCGATCCGGGAGGAAAATATTCAGCCGGTGGAGCCACTGAGCTTCGGCGAGGCCGAGGGCGGTACCCGGCTGAGCGCACCGGAGCAGACGGAAGACGGGTCCGGCGGAGGACAGACGCAGCCCGAGAGCGCGAAACAGCCCACGGCGCCGGAAGAAACGGATCCAATACAGGATCCTCAGCCCGCACAGCCGCAGGAAGACCCGAATCAGCAGCAGCCCGGAAACGAGGTGCCGTCTGACGGCATGGGCGAAACGCAGCCGGGCGAGGACGGCACGGAGGCGGACGATGGCGCATTGGACCTTGGACTGGTGCTGAGTTGGAAGCGTTACGGCAGTGAGCGTTACCGTTCACTCTGCCCGGCAAACCGGACGGTACGGCAGGACGTACGAACCGCGCAGATTCCGGACGGGCAGTTCGGGTACGAACTGGAGCTGCAGGGCTTGGACGCGGGCAGTGCCGAGATCATAGCGGTGCAGATCGCTGAGAATGGCGGAAATGCAGTACCAGCCGACATCCGCGGCGGGATCGCCATGCGCCTTGGTTCGGATGGCGCGGACAGCTATTATACGCTTCAGCTGCAGGCATCTGTCACCCGCGTGCTGGAAGACGGCTCCCGCCGGGAGGAACTGGTCACATTTGCTTTCCTGCTAGTCTACTCCGACAGCCTCGATCTAGAAGCGGAATTTCAGTGGCTCTGCGCGGATGGCAAGATGGATCGGATGCTGTGCCAGCCCGGGCGCCAGATCAGTGCGGCTCTGCATGAGGAGGATATTCCGGAAAATCTGCTGCAATATCAGTTCCGGCTGCGCGGAGAGAGCGCCGGGGATGCTGCGATCCTTTCTGCGGAATACCGCGCGGAGGACGGCACGGGCGGAACACTGGAAACGACCGGCGGCACATGGATGCTGCAGGCCGCATCGGACGGAAAGAATGTCTATACGATCACCCTGCTGGTCGAGGTGACCCGCGGCGGGCAGACGCGGCAGCTGACGTTCACATTCCGCCTGAGTTGGCAGGAGGTGCAGGAGGTAACGCTGAACCTGACCTGGATCAAAAACAGCACAGAAGCGCAGACGCTCTCCTGTGAACCGGACGGGCAGGTTTCGGCAGAGATCCGCCGAACGGAGCTGCGGCAAGGCGAGCTGCAGTACCGGCTGGGGCTGGACGGAAAAAACGCTGCGCAGGCCAGTCTCGTTTCGGCTGGCATCCAGCCAGAGGGCGGTGCTATGCAGGAGCTCGCGCTCCCGAACGGAAGCACGACGCTGACGATCCCGGACGGCGCGGCTGCCATCCGGTATGTGCTCACGGTGCAGGCCCGGTGTCAGCGGAGCGACGGGACTCTGCGGAACATGACGTTTACTTATGTGCTGCGTTATTCCGGCGGCGTCGGTCTGGAGATGCAGTATACACTGCTGGACGGAACGGTCAAAATGGTGCGCTGTGCGAACGGACAGAGCAAAACGGCGGAGACGGTCTACAGCGATGAGCTTGAGGATGGTGTGCTGCCGTTCACAATGACGCTGACCGGCGGCGAGGACGCGGACGGCGTGCAGATTACGAAGGTCACATGCTTCCAGTCTGGAAATAACCGGATGACGACGCTGTCCACCGACGGCGCTGTAACGATTCCGCTGCTGGTTCATTCAGACGGCAGCGAAGGCGAAAATCAATTTAAGGTGACGGCGCAGGCCGCTGGCGGGGAGACCTATACATTTACGGTCAATGTGCCCTATAAGCTGCGCGGCGATGGGATCGTTAAGATCGAGACAAGTCTGGACGAGGAAACAAAGGTCCTGAATGGAACAAAAATCACGATGACGATGCAGGCGTGGAGCGAGAAAAAGGACGACGGGACGCTGATCGCGCGAATGACCGCCAGCGACACTGTTGTGACGCTGGACGGCGAGACATTGCGCTGCGATGGAACCGTCGGCGGGCGGCTGCAATATACGATGATTCCCGAGAATCCGGAGACTGGCGATGAAAACGAGCACATTCTGCGCATTGGCTGCGAGGATGCCTATGGAAACCGCGGCGAGAAAACACTGACGCTGCGCGGCGAGCGCACCCGCAAGGGGCAGCCCGCAGGCTGGGCCAGCATCTATATCGACATGACGGTGCTGGGCCTCGGTACGACGAGCGCCATTCGTTATGAGGTACTCTCCGGCGAGACAGCCTCCTATGCCGTGGCGAAGGCGGTCTGGGGCGAGGACGCAGGAGAGCCGTTCGGGACGGCAGTGGAGAGTTTTGGCTGGCCGGCCTCGGAGAAGAGCTATAGCGGCAGTTTTGATCTGGCGTTCTATCTGGAAAAGCTCGGCGACGGGACGGACATGGCCGCGCGGTCGAACGCGCTGCGGAACAGCTGGGAAAATTATCAGATCAGCCCATCGAACAGCAAGGAAGAAAATCTGGCGAAGATCGATGCGGTCTTTGGCGAAACCTCGCCATACGCCGCATTGTGGCGCAGCATCTATCTGGCAGGCCTTACGCTGAATCCCTGCCACCAATATTCCATTGGGCAATTCGATTATACCCCGGCTTCTGGATGGCTGTATTCCATCGGCGGCGGGACCAATTATCCGCTGAAATACCTGTCGGACTATGAGCTGCGCGACGGCGACGTACTGGTGCTGCGCTATACGCTGGCCGGGGGACGCGATGTCGGCGACGCCGGTGCGGCCGGGTCGAAAGACACCGCGGCCAGCAATGCATTCTGCGTGACGGCGATAAACGGCTCGCTGACCGTAGCGCACCAGTGGACGACTGTGGTCAACGAGGATGGCACAGAACAAAAGGTCTGCGCAAGCTGCGGGAAGATCGAGGCGTGCGACCATCCGACGGAGAAGCTGGAATATCGCCTAAGCGAAGATGAAACGAAGTGTTATGAATTCTGCCTGAAATGCGGCAAGCCGGTCACAGAGGCAGAGGAGCACAAATGGACGGTTGAGTCGATTGAGGAAAACGCAGAGCAGCATCGTAAGATTTGCAAAAACTGCAAGCATGAAGTATTGGAGGATCACCGATTCAAATTTATCGAGGACACAGCCACCTGTGAACAGGCCGGGCAGACCGTCCAGCGGTGCATACAGTGCGAGTATGAAAAGCGGACACCCTCTCAGGCGACGGGTCACAGGCCGTCCAAACGTGCGGACGCAAAAGAGCACTGGGAAGAATGTGAGATCGAGAGTTGTCAAAAGGAAATCGAAGGAAGCCGCGCCGCGCACAGCTATCAGTGGGACGCGGGATGGAACGACTGGACCTGCACCGGCTGCGGCTTCAGCCACAGCGGTGTCTGCACCGGAACGCCGGAGCCGGACGAAAGCGCGTCTACATGCAGCCATGAAGAACTGCATTGCAGCGTCTGCGGCGCTGAATTCCGCAGAGATGCGCAGGGGGCTTTCGCCTATCCGCACAGCTATGTCGTCTCCAGTGAGGAATGCACCTGCAGCCGCGAGGTGCGCGTGTGCAGTGTATGCGGCGCACGGGACGTCACAGAGCAGATCGGAGCCTTTGCCGACTGTTATCCGCATCACTATGAAAACGGAGAATGTATCTACTGCCATGCGCACGAGGAAGGGCCGACAGACCCAGGTCCGACCCCGGAACCCGAACCTGAACCAACTCCCAGCACAGATCCGGAACCGAACCTCGGCGAAACGCCGGAATATACGGAGGAATGAATATGCGTGAAAAAATCAAGGAGATATTGGAGCAGATTGAGACCGTCATCGTCGGCAAGAACGACGTGATGGAGCGGATCCTGATGGCCATTCTGGCCGGAGGACATGTGCTGATGGAGGACGTGCCGGGCGTTGGCAAGACGACGACCGCAATGACGTTCGCCCGCGTGCTGGGACTGGAGACCCGGCGCGTGCAGTTCACGTCCGACACCATGCCGTCCGACATCATCGGCTTCAGCGTCTATGACAAGGCCAGCGGAAAACTGGTCTACAAGCCCGGCGCGGTGATGACGAATCTGCTGCTGGCTGATGAGATCAACCGGACGTCGAGCAAGACGCAGTCCGCGCTGCTCGAGGCGATGGAGGAAGGACACGTCAGCATCGACGGGCAGACGCACCCGCTGCCGACCCCCTTTATTGTGCTGGCCACGCAGAACCCGGCAGGCTCCGCGGGCACACAGCTGCTGCCGAATTCGCAGCTGGACCGCTTTCTGGTAAAGCTGACGATAGGCTATCCGGATCTTCGCAGTCAGGTGAGTATTCTGGAGGAGCGGCATACAGAAAATCCATTGGACCGCGTCCACGCGGTCGTCTCTGCGGAGAATCTGAAAAACCTTAAACAGGAGGCAGCAGCCGTGGAAATGAAGACGGTGGTCTATGAATATGTGGCGCAGCTGGCCGAGGCGACGCGCAACCACGCGATGATCCAACTGGGCCTCAGCCCGCGCGGTGCGCTGGCCGTCTGCCGGATGGCAAAGGCGCATGCCTATGTGCAGGGCCGGGATTACGCTATGCCGGAGGATGTGGCTGCGATCTTCCCGGACGTCTGCTGTCACCGTTTACTGCTGAATACCAAGGCCCGCATGATGGAGCGCAGCCCGGAGCAGATCGTGCGGGAAGTTCTGGACAGTGTGGAGATGCCGGTCATCCGCCGGGAGCGAGCATGATCGGGCTCCGGATCGGATACGCGCTCCTGCTTCTGGCCGCGCTGGGTCTGGATCTGTTTTGCGGCAGCGTATGGACGCTGGCGCTGACGCTCCTGCTTGTGCTGACGCCGCTTGGCTGTATCCCGCTGCATCTCTGGGCAGTGAAACAGATCCGGCTGCGGTTGGACGCGCCGGTCAATCTAGGAAAAGGCGAAACGGGGACTCTCCGTGTCCAGATCGAAAATAAGACGGCGCTGCCGCTCGGCCTGATCCATGTCCGGCTGCGGCTCTCCAACCTGCTGACCGGGCAGAGTGAGCTGCGGCACTGTCGTCTTTCGGCGCGGCCGCGCCGGACGGAGACGGCGGAATATGATCTTGCAAGCGCACATTGCGGGCGAATCGCGATCGAGGCGGCGTGCTGCCGGATCTACGACCCGTTTGGCCTGATCGGCATCCGGCTGAAACAGACCGTCCTTGCGCAGACAACGGTGCAGCCGAAGGGGTTCGCACAGACTATTTTCATTTCGCCGGACGCAAATTGTCCGGATGACAGCGAGAGCTATGCGCCGGACCGCGCCGGATATGACCTCAGCGAGGTCTATCAGCTGCGGAAGTATCGCCCCGGCGACAGTCTGCGGCAGATGCACTGGAAGCTGTCCGGCAAGCTGGACCGGCTCGTTATCCGGGAGGCTTCGCTGCCGGTGCGCCGTTCAGTGCTGCTCTTCTGGGAGCGGACACAGAAGGCGGTGCCGGAGGGAACGGATGCGCAGGCGGATGTTGTGGTCACCTTCTGCCGGTCGCTGCTGGAAGCAGGTGTGCAGTTTACAATCGCTTGGAACGATGCGACAGAGCAGCGCTGCGTGAGCCAGCAGATCCGCAGCATGGACGAGCTGATCGGCCTGCTGCCGCGGCTGCTGTCCGCGCGGGAGAATGAGGGCCTCAGCGGTGCAGAGCTGTTTCTGCGAAGCAGCGGCGAGGCCGTGCTCTCGCACATTCTTTATATCACGGGCCGTGTGCCGGAGCAGGCATATCTGCTGGGGCAGTTTGGACGCCTGACGGTGCTCAGCTGCGGAGCAAGCGGCGATGGAGCCATCTGCTTTGACTGTGAACACTATGCCGAACAGCTCGCGGAGCTGGAGATCTAGGAGGGGCGCGCATGAAACAACGAAATACACCCCCGTTCTCCGTTTCGCCCCACAACGCGGAAAAAGCAAATGGCTTTGCTGCGCAGATCCCGGAAGCGCTCCTTCTGCTGGCGGGCTTTATGGCACTCGGTGCCGGACTTGCTGCAACGTGGAGCGGGTACGGATGGCTATGCCTGCTGGTGGGCGCTGCTGCGGCCTGCTGGCAGTGTGCAGCGAGGCAGCTCTGGCGCGGGTGGGCCGGGGTGGCGCTGCCGCTGCTGATCCTTTTGGCCGCGGCGATTCTGTCGCGGTCAGTCTTGGCGGGGTGCGTTTCCGTCTGCCGCACGATCTGCACGCGCTGGACAGAGATGACCGGACGGATTACACTCCCCCCGGACGGGGAGGCCGGAAATCCGCTGCTTTTTGCCTGTCTGACGGCGGCACTGTTAGGGGTGCTCTGCGCGGAGGCTGTTCGCCTTTCACGGACGGCCTGCGCCATTGTGCTGACCGCTTTTTTGAGCGTGCTGCTGTTGCTGCTTCGACCGGAGCGGGCCGAGAACTGGATGGCACTCTGTCTGTTCGCGGCACTGTTCCTGCTGACTGCAAGCATCCGACAGAATGTGACAGGGTTTTTGTCAAAGGGAGGCTTACTTCTCGCAGCTGGGCTGCTTGCAGCAGTGCTTCTGGCAGTTCCGGCAATGCGCAGCGGGAACGTGTTTTCCGCGTGGCGGGCGGAGAGCGCGGCTGCGCTGCACCGGCTGCGCTATGAGCGTGGAGCCTCCGTGCTCCCAGAGGGGAACTTTGCGGCGTTTTCCGGCGATGCGGCGGAGCAGACGCCGTGCCTGACCGTGACCATGGAGCAACCGACGGCGCTCTACCTGCGCGGCTTTACCGGGGAACGCTTCACCGGGACAGGCTGGGAGACGATGGATCGCCAGACGCAATCTGCACAGAAAGACCTGATGTATTGGATGCATAAGCGCGGGTTTTATCCGCAGATGCAGCTATTCGCGGCAGCAAACGGGCTGCTGGAACGCTGTGAGACGCAGGCAATCCAAATTGAAAACAACGGCGCGTGCAGCGCGTGGGAATATGTTCCTTACGGCCTCGCGGCCATTCCGGTGGGGAGCAGTCTGACGGCGGACTCGCTGGAGGAGGCACTCGCTCCGGCAAAGGGACTGCGCGGCATACGAAAGTATCAGTTTGCAATGCTCGCCGCACCGGAGCAGACCGCAGAGCAGACGCTCGCCACGCTCACGGAACAGCCGGATGCTGCGCGGAGCTACCGCAGTCTGGAGGGCAGCTACCGGAGTGCTGTGCAGGCGCGGGAGCTTGAGCTCCCGGCGGAAACACGCGCGCAGCTCGCGCCGATGCTGGATGAGATCTGCAAGGAATATGGTGCAGCGGATGAGCTGACGCCGGGAGAGGCCCAGCTCTGTGCGCTGCGCTTTCTGGAGCAGATCGGGACGCTGCGAGACAGCGGCGCGGCCCTGCCGCTGGATGATCTGGTAAAGGACACAACCTATCAGACTGCGACGCTAACGGTGCTGACGCTGCGCTATTATGGCCTTCCGGCGCGGTATGCCGAGGGCTTCGTGCTGACGCAGGAGACCGCGGCGCGAACCGCGCCCGGCGGAACGGTGACGCTGACGGCTGGCAACGCACAGGCATGGGCGGAGGTCTATCAGGACGGCATCGGCTGGATGCCGCTGGCGCTGACGCCGGGATACGGAACGCTGACCGATGCGCTGTCTTCTCACCGGACGCAGACCGGCGGACAGACCGACGACGGGGATGGCCCGGGAGATACGCTCCCGCAGGCAGAAACCGCAGAAGAAACGACGGAAGAGGACACGCCGCAGGAGCAGCAGCCGGACGAGACCGGACGGATGCCGCAGGAAACGGCAAAACGATGGCTCTGGCTGCTACCAGTTGGAATTTTTCTGCTGCTGTTGGCGGCACTGGCGATCCGCTATGCGCTCTCGCACAAAAAGAGAGAACGCCGCCTGAATGCGGCGGAGCCGCGACAGGCGATCACGTGGACGGCCTATGAGCTGGCGCGGCTCTGGCCCGCGATGGGCGAGCCCTACCACGGCGGTTCGCTCTTCGCACTGAGCGAGGCGATCGGGCCGGAGAACGAGGCGTATGCCGCGGCCATCCGGGAACTGGCGGAGCTGAACGGCGCGGCGCGCTTCAGCAGCCGGGCCATGACGCCGGAGCAGGCGGAGCGGGCACGGGAGGTCTGGCGGGAGACGCTTTTGCGGCTCCGAAAAACGTGCCGCCCGCTGCGGAGGTACTGGATGAAATGGATCCGCTGTTTGTATTGAGCAGCCTGAGGAGGAACACGATGAAACGAAAAGGGACACGGATATTTGCACTGCTGCTCGCGGCGGTGCTGCTGCTCGGCGGCCTGCCCATGCAGGCGCTTGCGGCTGAGGACGAGGCGGGATGGTTTCATCTCGCTGCGGACTGGAACGGCGAACTGCTGATCAAACCGGAGCGCGTGCCATATACGGCGGAACAGACGATCTACGAGGCCATCTGCGCGGCGGGGCATACGCTCGCCCCGAATGCGGGGAACGTGACGCAGATCGACGGCGTGGCCGGAAACTTCATCCGCGGCGATGAGACCGGCGCAGACAACAGCTACGATCTGACCAGAAAGGCGTCAGAGGCAAAGATCCGATATTTTTGCTTCGTGGACAACAGCAGCGGTTCGCGCACGGCCACACCGTCCGTCACGCGGCAGGCGCTAATCGCCGTGATGGCGGAATATGCGCGGAAGGACGCGGATGTGCAGGCGGCGGCGAAGGCGGAATACGACGCGGCCTGCAAGGGTTACTGCACGGCGGACGATACGGAGGCTGAACGGCTCTGTGCGGCGCTGACCGACGCGATCAACCGCTACGAACAGGGGCTGAATGGCACAAAATACGCCGTTTCCTTTACAGATAGGAATGGCGTCTGGAAGGCCGGGGATCTGCTGACGGCGAAGAATGCATATGGACGCGTCTATTCGGATGAGAACGGAAATGGCGTGCTGGAGCTTCCAGCGGGAGACTATACGTTCACGATGGAGGCTGCGGCAAGCGGCGTGACGGGGAGTATCTCGGTCCCGGCGCAGAGGACGGTATCCGTGGCGATCGACAATACAGACTGGCTTCTGGCAGATGAGTTTCAGCTGTCCTCCCGCCCAAAGCCAGCAGATTTCAAAAACAATTGGTTTTCTGTCGAAAAGAAGTCTGCGCGGGAACTGGAGACGGTCGTGATCGACAACTATTCCGGGACGCTTTATGCGTATTGGCTCAACAGCGAAAAGACCGCAAAGATCCCGGAGCTGAATGCGGTCTACGTTCCGGCGGGAGCGACTGAGCATGTGAAAGTACCACAGGCGTTGTCCTCCTATACCAGTGGCATCGATCATGTGCTCTCCGCCGGGGCGGAGGGCAGCACGGTGATCTACCGGGCCAGCATGGAGCTGGGCGGCAGCAACTATTATCAGGATTATACGCTCCGCATTCGCCGTGCCCCAACGCTGAAGGAGGTGCGCGTGACGGAGACGAACGGCTCTCCGGCTGCGCTGGAGAGCTATGCTGAGAGCACGAAGACTTATACCTATCTGGTGCTCGGCAGCAAGGCCTCGCTGGCGCTGACGCCGTCTGTCGAGGATGGGTGCAGCATCTATGTGAATGAAAAGGCCGTTAAGGTCGGAGAAGCTGTCCAGATCGATGTAGGACAGACAAACACTACGGTAAAGATCCGGCTGGAGGCCGGCGGCGCAGAAACGGAATAAACGCTGGTTCTGCGGCCGTCTACAAGCTGTATGGTGCAGATCCCGATCGCGGCGGACGATATTTCACTGACGGTCTGTGACGAGAATGGACAGACGGTGTATGGCAGCTTCAATGCCTCGTTAAAGACCTATCGGTATTCGCTGATCCCGGGAAGACGCTATACCTACACTGCGACCAAGGATCAGTATTATCATGCCGCAGAGACATTCACCGCGGCCGCAAAGACGCTGTCGCCGGTCGACGTGGAGACCGGCGAATGGCTGACCGATCTGGCGCTGGCCAAGGACGGCGCGAAGGACAGCAAGGGCAACATCGAGCTGGATCAGGGGTTCACTTCGAACATCCACCGCTACACGGCGGTCGTGCCGGACACGCCGCCCGCGGTCTATCTCTGGGTCGACGGCGAGATTGAAACAGCGAATGCAGGCTTTTCTGCGCGCTATCGCACGATCGCATCCACCGGTCAGGATGAGCAGGAGGTCGTGCGCACCATCAGCAGCAAAGAACTTGGTACACCGCTGTTCTTGCAGAAATTCCTGCTGAACCAGAGCGGACGCGGCAATCTGCTGACCGTCCGGTACAGCCGAACGGTCGGAACGGTCACCTATTATCAGGACTACGAGATCGAGATCCGGCGGTCGTTCTCACTGAAAAGCCTTGCTGTCTTCTGCGGCGGGCAGGAAGCGGTCCTGACGCATGGCGGCGGCGCGAGCGGCTATACGCCCTCGGTCTGGGATTATATCGTGACTGTGCCGGCGGCCGCGAAGGAGCTGAGTATCTGCGCAAGCGTGTATGACGCGGATGGCGCGTACCGCGACCATGGGCAGACCGGTTACCGTGTGTGGCTCGGTGAGCGGGAGCTGACCTCCGGCGAAGCTGCATTGGTGGCCTTGTGCGGCGATACTACGCCGGAAACGATCACACTGACGGTGACGAATGATTTTGCGGAAGGCGTTTCGAGCAACTATACGATCCTCGTACAGAAGGCAAAGCCGGTCCGCTTCACGCCGGAGCTGACGCCGGAAACGGCGTTGCTGTTCCTGCGGGAGGATCTTTCAGGGCGGCGCGTTTGGCCGGATGAAATCGGCGCATTTGAGCTCTCGGAAGGGTTTTCCTACAGCTATCTGCTGACGTGCGCGGGCTATGTCGGAAGAACCGGTACGCTCGGGACCACGCACAGCGGGGACGGCGAGCTGATACTGCGTATCGATACGACTGATATTGTGGTCAAAGACGGCGCGGCCTCTGCCCAAATGGCGCTTCAGGCGGCGAAGCCGAATCAGACGCTGAAGATGCTGCCAGCCGAGTGGGCCGATTTCCGCGGGACGAGCTATGCGGCGGACGGCACGATGGGTGGCAGCAAAGGCACGAACAATACCGTCCTTTCTGTGAAAACGCCGATCACGGCTGAGGGCTCGACGCTCTACTGGGCCAGTAAACTCGGCGATGGGTTTGACAGCGGCGCGACGGGCTGCCCACTGCTCGTGGACGATGTGCTCATCACCTACGCCGGGAGTACGATCTACCGCGTCGACCCGGTCTCGGGCGAGATTCTGACGCAGGCGGAGATGGACCGGGCCTCGAGCTTTGCCATCACGCCGCCAGCCTATGCCAAGGGCATGATCTTCGTTGGTCTGGCCGACGGCACGATTCAGGCGTTTGATGCCAAGACGCTGAAATCACTCTGGGTCTATCACGATCCGCTCAAGGGTCAGCCGAACTGCCCCATCACGATCTGCGGAGACTATCTCTACACGGGCTTCTGGCGCGGTGAGGAATTCACGGCGAATTTTGTCTGCCTGTCCATCACGGATGAACAGCCGCTGGAGGAGAAGGAGGAAAAGACGGCCTGTTGGTATTGGACGCAGCAGGGTGGATTCTACTGGGCAGGCGCGTATGCCTGCGAGGATTATGTGTTGGTCGGCACGGACGACGGCGTCGACGGCTACCGCTCCAAGACCGGCAGCCTGCTGATGCTGGACGCAAAGACTGGGAGGCTGCTCGACCAGTGGACGGGTTTGCTCGGCGATGTGCGCAGTACGGTCTGCTATGATGCAGAAACGGAGAGCTTCTATTTTACGACCAAGGGCGGATGGTTCTGCGGCGTGCAGACGGAGCAGACTGCGGATGGCTGGCGGCTGAAGGAGCGGAGCAAATGGACGCTGAAGCTGGAAAACGGTTCCGATACGGAGCCAGCCATGAGCACCTCGACGCCGACGGTCTACAACGGCAGAGCCTACATTGGCGTCAGCGGCGCGCTGCAATTTGGGGCGTTCAGCGGGCACAGCATCACAGTCGTCGACCTGAATAAGCGGGACATCGCCTATAAAGCCGAAACGCTCGGCTATCCGCAGACTTCCGGCATCCTGACGACGGCATACAAAGAGACAACAAAGCACGTCTATGTGTACTTCATCGACAACTATACGCCGGGCAAGCTTCGCGTCCTGCAGGACGAGCTGGAGCAGACGGAACCAAAGTATCTGACGAAGGAATACGACTCCGACACGCCATACATCCTCTTTACGCCGAGCGGCGACGAGGCACAGTATGCAATCTGTACGCCGGTTGTGGACTCCTACGGCGTGATGTATTTCAAGAATGACACGGCACGGATGATGGCCTTCGGCCCATCGGCCACGCTGAAGATCACGACACCGCCCACAAAAACGACCTACCGTGTCGGGGAGACGTTTGACGCGAGCGGGATGAAGGCCGAGTTGGTTTATGCCAACGGACAGCGGCGGGATGTGACGAAGTATGTCACATGGTCTACGGAGCCGCTGACGGAGCAGGACGCGGAATTTGCGATCAGCTTCCCCCATGTGAAATACCACGATGTCGACGGCGAGGATGGGCATCAAAGCAACATCAGAACGGAGACGCCGTTTGCGGCCCTGACGCTGACGATCTCGACGGGCATGGAGCCGGAGCGGATCGGTGAACTGTCGTGGACCTACGCGGAAATGAGCGGCAAGCTGAGCATTGAAGGCGAATTCAATGGGCAGACGCTTATCGCGGCCTGCTATGACGCCAATGGCCGGATGCTCGAGGTGCAGACGCTGGCCAAAGCTGGTGATTTGAAGCTGAACATGAGCAGCGCAAAGATCCGCCTCTTCCTGCTGGACAAGAACAGTAAACCTGTCTGCGCCGCCGTGACGGTCAAGGAAACAACATCGTAAAAACCAGCCGGCAGACCAATATGGCCTGTCGGCGGATCCTGTTCCGAGAGAGGGGAATACTCCGCAAGCTGCGCTTGCTCCGTGCCCCTGCGCATTTTCTTTTGGCACAGCCAAAAGCCGCGGGGCTTCGCACCGCGGCCATCTTGCGATGGCAAAATGCTTGTGGTCGAACCCCTCAGTTCTTCTCATAGCCCTCAGCTCTACCATAAAAAGCGCCGCCCATCGGGCGGCGCTTTTTATGGCAAATGACCCTAATTTTAATAAAAGATGCACCCCTTAGAGAAAACTGCACCCCCTACGGCCCATTTGCACCCCCTAAGCATTGCCGAAATTAAGGTTCTCAGCCTATATGCAGAATAGGGTTTGCAGGCTATTGATTGGCACGACCCAAAGACGCTTAAAGATTAAGTCTCAGAATCTGCTTCGTCCTCGTCCCCACCAGATTGCGGGCGCTCTGAAATTATTTGGTCATAAAGTTCTTGTATGGTGTCGTGGAATTCTGCTAAGGCCATTTTTTGATCCTCCTCTGCCATAGGATGACGGTACGGCCTATCATCTTCAACCTCATATGTCGATACCGTATTTATTTCGAGCAGCAACTCATCAGTATTAAAAGCGATATCTACAACGATTTGCGAAGCCTCGCGCTTATGCTCCAATCTTACAGTTGCTTTTGGAAAGAAATAGCCCCGATCAACAGCTTGCATGACAATGGGATTGCTACGTAGTCCTGTCCCAGAGAGATGTGCAGATTTTATCCCTGTTAAAATGCTTTGTGCAATATTTTCTTGCTCCAAGTCATCGCTATCGTCTGGTTGTCCATCGCTTATCTTGATGTCTTGAAGAGATGTGAAATACCAATTTTCAAATGTGTATCTAAAAAACCGATCAAAAAGCTCCACTCTTTCGGATATTTTGAGGGGCTTCAGTGAAATTTGTGTTGGCGCTCTTAATGCACTCGACGGTGCAACAGCTGCATTAACAATCTTTTTTGCCATTGATATATCATTTCGGTCTGAAAATAAGAAATCAATGTCGACTTTATTATTGGGCTGGCATTTTGCCTGAAAAGAGAAATGCTGCGTAATTTCTGAAAGCATCTCGACTTTACCTGGCTTTTTCCTTATGTATGAGACCTCACCAGTCAGCATCTGGGAATCTTCAGTGTTCACAACATTATAACTATCAAAACATACTTTGTCATGGGCAGCGAGCATATTCCTATAGTTAGTAAATACTGAATAAAGCGTTGAAAAAATAGAACTATCCGCTTCATCAGGAGAGAACTCTAGTTGTAACCGAAATGACTTTTTGTAATTCTTTTCATCTTCAATCTGATCTGATATGAAATTCACATCATTGAATCCCCAGTAGAATAAATGAGCATCTTGGATGATGGTCTCTTTGTTAGGAGAAAGCAAAAAAATCCCATTCTTTTTGCAGATGTTTTTTAACGATGTTGTAGAAAGGCTGCCTGACAGTACTTCCTTCAATGTTGCTTTTTCGGGGTATTTTGTAATCATAATATTACGCCTCCCCAAAGTGTATTATCGCATCAGGAATATTCATCATTCCGTCAAAAATATCCAGATACTTAATTTCCAACTTGGAAGGGCTTTTGAGATCACCATAGGTTTGGGCACTAACTCTTCTCAAAAACTCTTCAGTAATATGCCGCGCAGACACTTCTCTCTCATACAGGTAAACCTCGCAAAAACGATATGACTGAAAATTAAGCCGCTTTATTAAATCATATAGGAATTCTAACGATTGGACAGAAGCTGGTTCGAAGCAGAACACCACAAGTTTTGCAATAATATCATTACCACCTGTCACGTTGAGAATAGACTGCTTGACTTCCGCAAATACATATTTTGAAAAGAGATGTGTCAAAGTAAGGTGGTCAGCCAAAATCAGATTTGTCCCTAGCGTAGGTACATTCGGATAAATGTATTTGAATGATTGGCACGTAGACTTTATCGTGTTGACTGTGTTTATGAGGGAACACCATCTCCAAATTTCGCGATTAGACGCCACAAATATGTTACAGGGATACCTTTTGCTTGCAATTCCGACTTTTGATAATTGAGTAATAAACGTCTCGGTTTTGTACTCGTCGTGTGACCAACACATGAGCAATGCATTTTGTATAGGTGCATTAGATAATGCTTGAATTGTTGGCGATACTTGCATACACTCCATACAATCAGTCATTTGTTTTATCCACTTCTTAATGTTAGAAGTAGTTATGTTTTTGAACTGCCAACACTTCGATTCAACTAATATTCCTTGATTGCCTTGATAGTATGGGTCATAGTATTCAAAAAAGGAATCAACCCCATGTGGCTGGCTGCGGCGTTCATTGCGATGATGAACACATTCGATATCAAAATTGCTGGTTCCTTTTTGTGTCCAACCAAGCTGTTTTGCTATAGCTACACTTTCTTGAGTCCAGCGTTCTCCATTTGCGTTTTGGTTTTCTGGCATAATACATAGCCTCCTCTCTATAACCCCTGCTTCAGAAGCCGAATTATCTCAATGTCAATAGAATCGGCATCCTTATAAATAGCCACGGCACCACTTTTATAAAAAGCTACGGAATATGTGTCTTCCATACTAATGCTTATAGTAACATTTGTTATTTGGTGCTCATATTTCTTTACAATGTCTAAGGCTTTAGGATACCCGAACAGATTTAATGAACAATCGCCAACAATATTATCAAAGAAAGAGTATTCTGCAATCTTAACTTTTGAAATATTGAATAGAATCCCGTTCAGGGAACAGTTCTGCAAAAGTTTAAGCAAATTTATTTGTACATCTTCAATTCCGACCTGATACTTGGTAATTTTTCCAAAAAATTCGATTACTCTTGCAGCCTGCGTCTTATTTCCAATTATATCAAGGGTCTCCTGCTCTAGATCGACAAAAAACGGTATACACTCCACTCGTTTGAATTCAATCTGCTCAAATTCTTCCGTTGCAATATTGTAGGTACTTTGACTGTAAACTTTCTCAAAAAGGAAGTGGCAGGATATGCAATTCTCGGAGTTATCTAAAATATGTACACCTTCGCCACTAGAAGATGAGAAATCAGCTAAACCTAATCGGTTTATAAGTTCTGCCTTTGAATTCTGCGAAAAGATGAGTCTCTTCACAAAAACGCTTTTCATATTTATCACCTCTTATCTAATACCGTATTGTCGTCACCGTGTTTTATATATTAACACATATAGACAGAAAATTCTAGGTACAAGACGTTAATTTTGTGCTAATTGCACTTCGCGTCATTCTGCTCAAATCGAATAATCTAAACTCTAGTAGATCATTTTCTTTCCAATCTTCATTGCCTCGTATAGCACAAGACATTGTAAAGAAATCCCGCAGGCTGTCAAACCTGCGGGATTTTTGTTCTATGGGGTTTATGCGTCGATCTCTGTTCCGCTGCGGAAGCGGAAGGTCATCCGCCCATTGGTGTGAACAGTCACCTTATCAATGACGGCCAGCCAGAGCTTCTCGTCAAACTCGGTGAGGACATCCATTTCCTGCACCTCGAACATGAATGCACCAATGGCTTTTGCCTGGGCTTCCCGTGCAGTCTTCGTGGCGCGGAGTTGCTCAAGCTGCACTTTTGCTTTTTCGTACCGCTCCACAAGGCTGTTGTACCGGGCGGTATATTCCTGCTGGTTTTGCGACGACTGCGCGTTTTCAGAAATGCAGCGCCGGGTCAGTTCGGTCACCACATCGACCTCCGTGAGCAGGCGCTCGATCTCCGCGTCAATGCCTGTGAAGTCCGTCAGTGTGGTCTGCATCAGGCGGCAGTCGGCAAGGATGCCGTCCTTGCCGTCTAGGACGGCGTTGAAGGCATCCACAAACCGTGCCTTGATGGTTTTTTCGTCCAGGTGGGGCGTTTCACACCTGTTGCCGCCCTTGAATTTGTTGTTGCACTGCCAGATGACCCGGCGGTATTTGCTGTTGGAGCTCCACACCTTGGGCCCATAAAAGGAGCCGCAGTCGCCGCAGACGATGCGTGATGCGAAAATGCTTTTCCCGCTGTACTGCCGTCCAAGCTGCTTCCTGCGCACGAATTCATTCTGCACCCTATCGAAATCCTCTGGCGTGATGATCGGCTCGTGGCTGTGTTCCACATAATACTGCGGCACTTCGCCCTCGTTCACTTTTTGCTTTTTTGTGAGAAAATCGACCGTAAAGCATTTCTGAAGGAGCGCAGCACCCTTATACTTTTCATTTTGGAGGATGCTCTCCACCGTGCTGGCCGGCCAGTTTGGTTTTCCAGACGGAGTGGGAATCCCATCTGCCGTCAGTTCCTTTGCAATGGCGCATGGTGTCAGGCCCTCCATGAAACGGGCGTATATTCTGCGGACAATGACCGCTTCTTCCGGCACGATCTCCGGAAGACCGTCCACGCCCTTTCGGTAACCAAGGAACTGCTTGTATGGCAGATTCACCTTGCCGTCGGCAAACCGCTTTCGCTGACCCCAGGTCACATTCTCCGAAATGGAACGGCTTTCTTCCTGCGCAAGGCTCGACATGATGGTCAGCAGCAGTTCGCCTTTGCTGTCAAAGGTGTAGATGTTTTCTTTTTCAAAATAGACCTCTACGCCTTTTTCCTTCAGCTTGCGGATGGTGACCAGGCTGTCGACCGTATTTCGGGCAAATCGGCTGACCGATTTCGTGACGATGAGGTCCATCTTGCCGGACATGGCATCGTCGATCATCTCATTGAAGCCCGTGCGGTGCTTGGTGCTTGTACCGGAAATGCCCTCGTCGGTATAGACCTTTACAAACTTCCATTCGGGATTGCGCTGGATGTACTGCGTGTAGTAGTCGATTTGGGCTTCATAGCTGGTGAATTGCTCATCGCTGTCTGTGGATACTCTGGCGTATCCGGCGACCCTTCGTTTTCGGGTGGCCGCCATAGAAATATGCGTCAAAGGATTGATGGTCGGTGGAATGACTGTAACCGACCGAACTGATGCAGTGTTCATTTTTGCCCCCTCCTTGTCTGCAATGCCCGCTGTCTGGCCTGCTCTTTCATTTCCGGCGACCAGCTTTCTGCTCTGGAGCGGTCTTTCCATCGTTTCACGATCTCAGAACCGTCGTCCATGCAGAACACAGCGACATTGTTTTTCTCTGCTCGGATCATCGTTATTTTGCTTCGGACCATATCAGAGTCAAGGGCATCTGCCCCTAGCACCTCACAAGTTAAGGACTTCAGCGTTTCTGCCGGTATTTTCTTCGCCGGACATTCCGCCTTCCCCTTGGTTTGAAATGTGGTGCAGTTCCAGAAGTGCTTTCCACGGCAGGTGACGCGCTTATAGGTGCTGCCGCAGAGGCCGCAGCGTATAAGCCCGGAAAATGTTGACCGTGTAGGCTTTTCCCGTTTTTCTGCCTGACGTGCCAGCTCGTTCAGCCGCACCTGCGCCTTATCAAATGCCGTCTGGTCAATGATCGGCTCATGGGAGCCTGCGACATAATACATCGGAAGTTCGCCCCTGTTCGGCACCAGCTTTTTGTCAATGTGATTCTTCCGGTACTGCTTCTGGAGCAGCGCATTGCCGGTGTACTTTTCGTTGGACAAGAGGTTCCGAATGCGGTCCGCGCACCACGTTCCGCCGAGGGGACGTTCACACCCTCTGTCGTTCAAATCGCGGCTGATGGAACTCAGGCTCTCGCCGCCGTTGAAGCGCGTGAATATCTCACGGACAACGGCGGCTTCTTTCTCATTCACCTGAATACCATCTGCGGTAATGCTGTAGCCGAACAGGAATCGCAAGTTGACAAGCTCTCCGTTCTCAAATGCTTTACGGATGCGCCATTTCTGGTTTTCACTGGCCGACAGGCTTTCTTCCTGTGCATAGGATGCCAGGATGGTCAGCATCAGCTCTCCGTCCGCGCTCATGGTGTGGAGGTTCTGTTCTTCAAAGAACACATCAACACCCAGGCTTTTCAGTTCCCGGACGGTTTCCAGCAGCGTGACCGTATTTCTTGCAAAGCGGGAGATGCTTTTTGTAATGATGAGGTCGATTTCTCCGGCGCGGCAGCTTGCCAGCATTCGTTGAAAGCCGTCCCGCTGGCTCTTGGTGCCGGTGATGGCTTCGTCACTGAACACGCCACAGTAAAACCAACCGGGGTGAGATTGAATCAGGCTGTTGTAATAGCTCACCTGCGCGGAAAGCGAGTGGAGCATCGCGTCCTTTCCGGAAGAAACGCGGGCATAGGCGCAGACGCGCAGCGCCTTCGGCTGCATGGGGATCTGGAAATCGACCCGTTCTATGACTCTCTCCATGTCGTTCACCTCCCTTTGGTGTGTGACATATTACCTCTGAACGCACGATTTATCCAGCCATTTCAGCGGAATATACTGCACGAAGATATCCCGTACTTTTTGGCGATGATCGTATCAATTTCAGCGTACTCTTCCTCGGAGATCAAGCCCTTTGAGAGCATACGCCGGGCGAGCGCCATCGCCGCCTGGTAAGCCATCTGACGCTGTTCAAAATCAGGCATCGTGTGCCTCCTTCCTTCTGGCATCCGCGTAGCAGGCACGGCTGCAATATTGTTGTTTGGGCTTTCCGTACCGCTCGAACGCTCTGCCGCACCATACACAGGTCAGATGCTGCATCGCTTGACGCTGGAGCAGCTCCGGATGCCGGTTCCACCACATGGACCGGCATTTGTCCGAACAGAATTTCTTCTTCCGCACCCGCGGCGGCTGTTGGATTGGGCTGCCGCATTGCAGGCAAAAAGCGTCGTACATCTTTAGCCGCTGCCTCCGGCAAAAGGATTTCACGGTATTGACCGAAATGCCGAGTTCTGCGGCGATCTTCTTATATCCAAGCCCGGCGTCCTGAAGCCCCAATATCCGCTCCTGCTGTATCTGTGTCATCCATCTGCCCTCCAAAAAGTCTTTCATAATAGAGCCACGCGGAGGGCAAAAACTGAGGTTCCATAAAAAATAAGCCCTCCACGGAAAAAATCCGCAGAGGGCTTAACTGAGGGTTAAGAATCTGACTCCCAGTATGTTTACTTCTGAATCATATCGTGATACCGTTTAAGCATCACGCAGAACTGTTCACGGGTGAGGTTTTCC
>ERZ827440.1220-NODE-1220-length-29729-cov-2.935533_pt1 | contig 29729 bp, 25 predicted proteins | sample MGYA00519774_ERZ827440 | MGnify/ENA primary metagenome ERZ827440 (study PRJEB31778, sample SAMEA3449302) | human gut metagenome | biome: human gut; feature: human-associated habitat; material: faeces | place: United Kingdom | collected 2010/2012 ... | reverse complement strand
TCCCTGCGCTGCAGATGCACTCTCTCGTGGCACAACACGACTTTTCTGCTCTCCGGATCCAGCCCCGAAGAGAGATAGATCACCGGATGGATCAGCCCCATGACGAAGGACAGGTGTCCTCCGTCAATCTCGCAGATCCCCGGTTCTACCTGTCTGACACCGCTGTCAGTTCGGCGAATCCGGTTCCGCATACGCAGGTAGGAAAAGGCATGATACCCCATAAATCCTGCCATTCCAAGTAACCATGCAATCGACAGGACACGGAAAGTTTGCAAAGAATCGTCCGCATTATCCCGGTTATCCACCGGGTAACCACCATCCAAGGCATTCGTAACATTACCCGGTGCCTGAATTCCGCCGACACCGTCATCTCCAATTTCATTCATGCCTTCTACGTTTCCATCCTGTCCCAGTGTCGGTGCAGAACCTTCCCTATTTCCGGTGGCTTCTAAAGTCCCGGCATTCAGATTTCCCGTATTATCCGCCCCGGACAACACGGCATCCACAGTATTGTCTCCACGGTGGCTGCCATTATAAACTCCCTCATTGTCAACTGATCCGGCACTGTTCCCGGCAGTCAACTGTGCAGAGGTTGTCGCCGTTCCTCCTGTGCTCTCTGCTTCCCTATCTGCGGAAGCTCCGCTCTCTGTCATCCCTGTTCTGTAACGCTCCGAAGCTTATTAATTTCTCGTCCCGGTAGCTTAGGCTTGCGCAATCGCCTTCCTGCAATTCGCTGTAGATTCTGTCGGAAACTTCCAAGGTGATCTGTTCGCCCTCTTTTTCCAGATTTTCAAAAATGACAGTCTTGACGTTTTCTGTCTCGGTTACTCCGGAATTTACTATGCCGGTTGCCAGATATACCGGTTGATTCACCCCGGCAGCCTGTCCCTTGCTGAAGACCTTTGCACGATTCACTGTATGATATCCCCGTTGCCTGTTTCGTAAGCTCCGCACCAGAAGATTCAGAAGATATCCCAGAATTGCCGCTGCGAACAGGACTGTCAATATGTTTTCCACTGGACTGAAACTTAACTGCTGCATCATAAGCACAACCTCCCCTTATTTCATTATTTATCTCATTTCACAGTATCATTTATGATATCCTTGTATACTTCCAACAGCCACCAGGAAAATGCCTGTGATTGTTTTGCTGCATTGTCGATCATGCCATCTGCAGTTGCTTTATCCTCAGCCGGTACTACCAGCAGGAACTCTTCCTCTTCCAACAGCCACCGGAAAAACTCCGGTGACTGTTTTTTCACACTTTACCCTGCAAAATATAAACCGCTGAAATAATCACTGTAATCCTTACCATCCTGTAACCGAAACCATCCCTTCACACCATCCGTAATCTCGATGCAGATCCAGTCCTGTGTTGCATCCAGCTTTGTCATGCGTACCTTGCTTCCTTTGGGCAGCACAAAGGTCTCATCCCCGTCCGGTGTACGGTAGAGCGTTATATCCTGCCGCAATTCCACTTCCTCCCAGGCACTTAATACATATTCCTCCTGTGGCACTTCCCGAAGTCTTCCGTTCGATGTTACCTGATAGATTTTCTGGATGTAATCATTCTGCACCGCAAAATAGGGTTCAGTGATAACCATCTGTCCATCCTGTATCCATGCCTTTCGCAGATCCTGTGCGAGCCGGTCTGTTTCCACCGGTTTTCCGTCTTCATAGTGGTAGATTCGTGTCAATGGATCTGCGCTTTCTCCGTCATCGTACAATGCGATCAGGAGCTGTTCCCCATCCGGGCTGAAAGCGAAGATCGAATTGCTCATATTTCCCGTGCTGTCCGGAATCTCAATCGTCTGTCCGTCTATCTCCAACACTGCATCCCGCAGGTCATAGCAATTCATCTGACCCAGTCCCAAATTTACACAAATCTTATATTCCTCGAAAGAATATCCCGTTACCGGCTCCGCAGGATGCAGAGAAATCTTCTCCGGCACACCATCGCCATCCAGATCCAGCTGCGCCGATGTCTCAGTTTCTGTCCGCTCCGATACATCAAATACCACACCCGGATAGGCCAGAATGTCTGCTCTTTCGATGTGCTGGCTATCCGCCCCGCTAAGCGCAAACCGCATACTTATGGATGGATTACTATTGTAAATGTCATAATATCCGTCATGAACATGAAGCGTCGTGTCGCTGTTGAGCTGCAAATCCACCGGCAGAACCGTATCGGTGGCAGTATGGGTACTCATGTCAAACTCCCGAAGTACCCTCGGCATCCACTCATCCGTCATAAGATGCGCCTCATTGGGATCTGTCAGATAATAGACCTTGCCGCCGCTCCATTCCGTCACATCCGGCAGATCTTTTTGCAACTGTGTATAGGCTTCTGATGTGTCATATGCGCTCCGCTCACAGGTAACGTCATACCAGCCCGTTGCCATGATGCGTTCCGCTTGAATGCAGCGAAATACACTGCCGGATGTTCTCCAAAGTTCACTCATGGTATAGATCCCGTAATTTGAAATCTGTACATGCGGGTAATAGGCCGAATAACTGCCGGCATCCACAGGATACCAGTCCATCCAGCCCCAGTAGACCGCTCTGTCCGGTTGTCGGAGTTCGTACTCCCCATAGACCATTCTGGTACAGATATCACCGGTGAGCGGACCATATCCCAAGTCCTCCGCACTGCCCGGATCTCCAAAGGACAAGAGCCACAGCTGCGTCATCTCCTCCGCCATGACCATGGGAATATCTACGGCAGATCCATCCGCAAAAGTATAATGTACATTCACCACAGAGCCTTCTCCCGGCCGGTCAGAGTCCTCCCGATAATAAGGATATTGCCGCCCTGCCGGATACAGCGTCTCGGTCACGGCTCCGCTTCCATCACCCAGGTGCAACAGTGACACCGCTGCCGTTACCGGATCTGTATATTTTCTATAAGTCTCGGATGAAGGTTCCTCCGCCAGTGCTTTGAATATCGCATACGCAGCATTCGTATTGTTTTCACGGACCAGCAGGTCATATGCCACTTGATCCGCTGCAAAGGAATGCTTTTCCTCGATTGCTTCCACATCAAAAACAGCGGCAAAATCTTCTCTGTTGCGAATCGTTACCTTTGCAAAATCTTCCGGTGTCTTGATGCTGTCCGGAAACTGCGCAATATTTCCACTCGTCTCCGCATTGCTGTCTACATCCGTTGCTACCCCTGCGCTGTTGTCTGTATCCGCACGATCCGCTGTGCCTGCTCCGTTCCCACTTCCACCGGGGTTGCTGCACAGGCACACCACCAGTACCACGATCACTGCTGCCGCGCCGATCATGACCCAGAATGGCGGCCTGCGATAATCCAGTACATGACGGATACGATTCTTCACATGGTCTTCGCCAAAAGAAAGCAGTGCGCAGATGGAGCCGCCCCGATAGCGTTTCCATTCCCCGCCGGAAGCCTCTTCCAACAATGTATAAGAGTAGATTTTCTTACTCTCTTCACCGAGGAGCTTCACAACTTTTTCATCGCAGGACATCTCACAGTCCATATTCATCAGATAAAATGCCAGCCACACCAGCGGATTGAACCAGTGGACGCAGCAGATCACCAACGCCGCAGGCTTAAACAGATAGTCCCTGCGCTGTAAGTGCACCCGTTCATGACACAGAACAACTTTTCTGCTCTCAGGATCTAAGCCCGAAGAGAGATAGATCACCGGATGGACCAGCCCCATGACAAAGGACAGATGCCCACCATCGATCTCACAGATCCCCGGTTCCACCTGTCTGACACCGCTGTCGGGTCGGTGAATCCGGTTACGCATACGCAGGTAAGAATAAGCATGATATCCCAGGAAGCCAAGCATTCCTGCCAACCATACCATGGATAATACGCAGAACCACACCGGGTATGTCCATGCGCGGGCGTCAGTACCCGTTCCGGCAGATGTTTCCGAAATCACTGCATCTGTTCCACTGGTTGCCCCCCCTGCAACCGTAGCTCCACTTTCTGTTCTCGCAGTTCCCAGGGAAAAATCCTGCGTGCCGTCAGCATTCATGACAGCATTGTCATTTCCCACAGCCATCGTTTTTTCTGCCGTCTGGCTGTCCGGTACTTCCTCTGCATCGTACTCCCGCCGCAGGACATCTCCGATGTCCTTCGTATCGTTGGCCTCTGCATAACCATGACTGCCCGGACCGACTGTCTGCTGCCCGGACGTCATCTCTGTCCCCACAGACAGCAATTTGTCCGGAATCAGACTGATTCCTGTCTCCGGTAGTATCGGACAGCACAACCGCACAAACACGATTCCCCATAACAGATAGGAGCACCATTTTGGTGCTTTTTGCAACAAAAGTCTGGCGAGGATCACCAGCAGCACGCAGTATCCTCCCACCAGACTTAAGTTCCATACACCGTCAAATATTCTGTAGATATTCTCACCCATAAGCCCCTCCTGTCCTGCCCCCCCCCCGGCAAGGCATAGTCGATGTTTCATAGACTCTTTGTAATTATAGTCTACATTCTACCGACCCATCTGTCAAGTAAGAAATCTGATTCCTTTAAAGTTGAAAACGGATGTACTCCCGGTATTTCTGAGCACTCCCCGCGCCCTCTGTTTTCCGGAAGACATCGTACACCATCCGGTACTCTCCCAGCTCCAATACTCCGTAAAGCCAGTCCCATTTGTAAAAGTTTGAGACTTCCTCCCCGCAGCCCACCGTATGACCTATCATCGTAAATCCGTAATCGTCTATGATCGTCTCCGCATCCTGCCATTCTCCTTCGATCCTGCGCTGTAGGATATAGGCATCTCCATAGGTCACCTCTGTCCCGGCATCCTCATCCTCCCGCCGGATGACAATACTGGCGCCTATATTGGAAATATCCCGCAGGGTCACAGTCACACCCGCCTCAGGGTCATAAATCGTTTCTGCCTGATTCTGTTGTCCCTCTTCTTCCGGATTCCAGTCACTTACTGTCAGCTCCGGCTCTTCTTCCGAGCGCAATACCTCCGCATGCATTTCAAAATCCAGCACGCAGTCTCTATGGATTTCCTCTGTCTCCCCGGTAGTCATGGAAGTGCCGGTCCCCCGGAAAGAGATCACTGTCTTTCCATCTCCTATGGTCACATCCGAAGTGACATATAACGGTTTCCGATACTGTTCACTGATCCACACAAAAACCTCATTGGTTGCTTCCCAATACTGCCGCAGTTCCTCACCATACTGCTTCGCATACCCCTGTCCGATGTGGGATCTGCTGCGAATGGAGCAGATTTCCGCCCCTCTCTTTCCCGTGCTTACTTCTGCACCGCTTCCATCAGACGCTCCTGCCAGTCATAGAAAGCCTGGCCGTCCACCAGGCAGCGTTCGTCCTCACCTATCCATAATCCCTGTTCTTCCGACGCGTAGCGAAAGGTCCTTGTCTCACCGTCTGCATAGACAAACTGAAAATATCCCACACCTTCCACCATCTCTTCCGGCGGGATCGGATCTGACGTCACTTTTCCGGAAAGTTGTATAAATTCCTGCCACAGCTGCTCTACGGTATCGACATCTTCCACATAATCGTAATCCTCCGCACAGAAGCTGCAACCGATCTTCTGCGGGCACTCCTCTGGCAAAAAAGCCGCGCAGAATGCTGTCTTTGCTTCATTCTCCAGCATTCCCGGATACCATATATCCGCTATGGCATAGGCTTCTTCCGGTGTTGCCGCCGGATATAAAACATAGCTGGCGAGATTCTCTACGGATATCATCCCTTTTTCCACATTCTGTACCGCCTGATAAATCGCTACGGTAGTCTGAGCATCCGGGGTTCCGATCCAGCCAGCCCCTCTTCCCTCCTTCAGAAATCCTCTGCTTGCTCCATAGGTAAAGAAATAATTCTGCGGTTCCTCTCCCTCTCCGGCAAAAGATATCTGCCCGTGGAAAGAGCTGCCGTGGATCCAGGGCAGTACCCGATAATAATAGGTTCCGTTGACGCTCACCTGTACCTCTTCCTGCTTCCCGTAGGCGTTCTCCTTCGGCATCTGAATCCCCGGCACCGTGAAATCCACCGTTTTGCGGAATTCGATGAGATTCAGCAGAAGTACCACTACCACCAATACGATTGCACTGAGAAAAATGGTTGCTTTTACGTTAATCTTCTTCATAAGCCCCTCCTTTGTTTCCCTTCTATCTATATTGACGACTTTTATACTCCGTTTGTTACAAACAGCATAACAAAATTTCACCCCTGAATCTACTACTTTTTCACCCAAGCGACCGCTTTCTGTTATTTCTGGTCTTTTTATAACATAACCACTGTAAATGCACAATTGAGCAGATGGAAACTTAACAGTCTGGAACTATAAAACTGGCGGCATCGGCTTCCCGGTGTCGCCAGTTTATTGTCACTCTATTTTACAAGTGGCTCATAATAGAGCACTGTCTTCACAGGATCTTTTCCGCTGATCTCCACGCCGTCCGCCGTCGTTCCCTGGAAGCCGTCGGATGCGCCGATATAGAGAATGCGACCGTCCGGTACGAGGACCGCACAGGTACCTTCCGTACCGCAGGGCATCTCCCAATTCTCCTGCACTCTGGTGAATTCCGTCTCACCCAGACGATAGGTGTCCACGCCGTTGTATCCCCATAGGATAAAATCTGCCGTCTCACTCACACCTGCTGCCACCATTTTCCACGGGTAGATCGTATCAGCACTGCAAATAACATTCTCACCTCCAGCCACCGGAACAAACCTGAGGCTTTCCGGATCTACTGACACTAATGTCATAGCTATATTCCCTGCTGTCGTATCGCCCACTGCCTGTGCAGCCGCATAGACTTTGCCGTCCTTGCCCTGTCCTAATGCTCCGGCACCTTGTACGGCATAGCTGTTGTCATCCGCCACGTTTCCGATCAGTTCTCCTTCCGCAGAATAGATCCGCACATAACTGCCGTCCTCCTGCATCCGCATCCGCACATATAATCTGCCCTGGGCATCTATCGCCATACTATCAACGATATTCCATTCCCGCTCTCCTACGGTAAAACTGTTCAGAAGCGTTCCCTCTGGGCTGATATGATAGATTACAGGCAGCCAGCCGTGCTCCGCTCCCGGAGATGCCAGTCCGCGTAATGCCGCATAGACACTTCCGTCCGGTGCGATGCACAGGCTATACACCTCGCCGTCCTCATCGAAATCATCATAAAACTTTTCCGGGGTCCCGCTGCCGTAAGTCAGATATTCCACCCGTGCTTTCCCTTCCATGGTGAACCCACCGACATACAGCCCCTGTTCTGCCGCCACAGCACACCGGATACTGAGTTCTCCCGCATAGGCAATCTGCCATTCCTGTGCTGCAGTGTCTGTCCCCGGGACTACACTTGCCTCTCCTGCGCCCTGTGTCTGTTGCGATCCGCTCTCCTGTGACATATCACCCGGTAATGCACTATCTTCCGTCTTCACATATTCATAGTCGCCCGCCTCGATCTCTTCTGTGATTTTCGCCAGACTATAATCTCTCTTCTCACGGAAATCGATCAGCTCCAACAGTTCCTCCTCCGTCATTTCCTCTTCCGGCAGGAAAAATGTACTCCGCGCTGCATAGAAAGCCACGCCCTTTTTGTATTTTTCAGGACTATCAAGCATGGCAAGTTCCTTTTGGGGGAAATATCCTTCCTCCAGATAGGCCTGCCTCAGTTCTTCCAGCCTGTTTTTTTCGCCGTCCGTAAGCGGTCTGCTGTAGCTATCCGCTGCAACATCTGCCTCCTGCAACCCGGAAAAATATGTTTCCAGTTTTTCATGATTCATGCTCTCCATCCGCGCCCGGTACAATCCCGATGCCGTCACGGTAACGGAGGCCAGAAGCAGACAGGCTGCTGCCGGGATCACGATTCGTCTAAAGCCATAATGGCGTACCGTTTGATTCACTCTCTTTCCATCCGTGTTTTTGCTGTCCTTCTTCTCTGTTTCCAGTCCGTCCAAAATATTTTCCACTTTCGCATCCAGAGACTCCGGCACTGCCATCCGTTCCGCCTCCGCCATTTTTCTTATTTTTCTGTCTATAAAATCATTTCTCATATAAAACCTCATTTCTGCACACTCATTTGCGTATAACAAATTTGTGCCAAGTACGCACGGTCACATAAGTCTCTCCCTTAACTGCTCCTTCGCCCGATACAGTCTCGATTTTACGGTTCCCTGCCTGCATTCCAGTATCCTGCTGATCTCCGGGATCGTGCACTGTTCATAGTAAAACAGTACGATCACATCCCGGTATCCACCATCCAGCTGCATGACAGCATCCCACAGTTCATGATGTTCATCATAAAATGCCGGGGACAGATTCTCTTCCCATGCCACCGCACCGGTCCGCTTATTTTGCCGATAAATCTTTTTCGCTTCATTTGCCGTGATCTGTAAGATCCAGTTTTTAAAGCTGTCCGGATCCCGCAGTGTCCTTAACTTTTCATAGGCATGCAGTACCGCTTCACTGACAGCGTCCTCCGCATCTGTACTGTTATTCAGAATAGAATATGCCAGTCGGTACATATGCAGGGTATAGCCTCGCACTTCCCGCGCAAATTCCTCTTTTGTCATAACTGACAAGGTAACACCTCCTTCTCCTCGCCGGCTTCATACTATATGAGTCGCCGGACGGTAAAAAGGTTCCCAAATGTTTAAAAAGGCACCGGATGTTCCGATGCCTTTCATCACTTTTATTACATATCAATCAAAATCGTCCATTTACCATTTCGCTTACCATTCTCCCGGCAGATGTACCCTTTCTCCTGTAACTCTATTGTTCTGCGCTTAATCGTCCTCTCTGATTTCCCGGAAAGTTCTGCTATCCCCTTCTGAGTGATTGTTGGTTCTGCTTTGAGAATATTCAAAAGTGCCATTTCTTCTAGCGTCAAATCCAAAGTGCCATTTTGGCACTTTGGGCTCTCATTTTTGGCACTTTGAACACTATTTCCCTTTCTATAATCAAGATGCATATATCTGTTTTTCAATTCATGGTGTTTATTCAACAATAAATTTTCAAAAAACATTTCCAGAAATTCGGTAGTTTCATACACATTGTTTTTCCAATCATTGTAATTGGCTCTGACTAATGCATTTCTGAAGAACCATGAATTTTCTGCAAATGCCCTATTACTGATTTGAAAGCCAAAGGTCTTTAAATACTTGATGATAAATACTGCTGTTGTTCTGGTATTTCCCTCACAGAACGGATGAATTTGCCATATATCGGATGTAAATTTTGCAATATGCTTCACACATTTTTCCAAAGACAAGCCCTCGTAAGAAAAATCTTTTTCCTGTTGGAAATCATATTCCAATGTTTCTCTTATACTATCAAAAGATGCATAGATAACCGTATCACCTTTTAATACCCATTCCTTTTTTGTTATATTATAATCTCTGATTTTTCCTGCCTGTTTAAATACACCGGAAAACAGTCTTGCATGAATATTTCTAAACTCCGCCGGTGAAAACTGAAAAGTTTTCTCCCCTAAAAGCTTTGCAATCCTTACAGAGACAATATCCGCCTCTTTCTCATCAGTTTCTATCTCACTTCTATCAGCTCTGACCTCATAATAGGTTTGAATTCTTTTATCTGCATCAGTAATACTGATTTTGCCTTCGATGTGCTCTTTTGCAGTGTTTAAAAGGTATTCCGATACTTTTAACCCGTCTACACTCTGGAGCCCGATTGCTGTTTTCCAGGCATTACTCTTTTCTACCTCATTCGGTTCCCCCTGACGGATATATTCATCCAATTCAGTCTGCCAATTCTTAATATCACTCATAAATTATCCGTCCTTCCCAATCTAAAATATCTTTTCATTTTCCAGCAAAAAATCTAAAATATTTTTTTGCCGTATACCTCCTCTGTTAATGTGCAATAAGGAATCCATAGACAGTATCATTTTTTCATAATTGTCTGCAATTGCTTCTAGAGGAGCAAATTCCCGATTTGTATTTTCAGGTGTAAGAATATAGCATACCTGAACGTACAGTCTTTCATCCCGTCTGTTTGCCACAAAGTCCACTTCCGTAGTGCCTTGTTTTCCGATATTTACCGCGTACTCTCTGCGAAGAAGTTCCAAGTACACAATATTCTCCAATACTCCTGCAATATCATTGTCTCGGTATCCCATAACCGCATGTCTGATTCCAAGATCGGACAAATAATACTTTTCCTGTGTTTCCAGTATTTTCTTTCCCTTAATATCAAATCGCGCTACCTTTGCAATCAAAAACGCATTTGCCAAGGCCTTCAGATAATTATAAACAGTCTCTGTACTTAGCTTTCGTCCCTGACTTTTTAAAAAGTCAGAAATCGTTTTTGCCGAAAATGTATTTCCAATATTATCCATGATATATTTGACAATATTTTCCAATAATACGGTATCCCTGATATTATTTCTTGCAATTACATCCTTTAACAGCACTGAGTTATAAATATCCTGAAGGTATTGTATGATTCTATCTTCCTCCCATGTCATCTGATGAATTCCCGGCAAACCTCCAAATCTGACATAATTGGCAAAATGCTCCTGTCGTGTCAGTCCAGCCTCTCCTTCGTTTGTCTCGGCAAACTTAAGATATTCCTTAAAGTCCAACGGATATACTCTGATTTCCACATATCTGCCGGCTAACAATGTAGCCAGTTCACCGGATAGCAGTCTTGCATTTGACCCAGTCACATAAATGTCACAGTCCATATCCACACGCAGAGAGTTAATTACCTGTTGCCAGCCATCTACCTCCTGTATCTCATCCAGAAGAATGTACAATTTTCCAGTTGTCTTGTCTCCAAGCTCTATCAGGTGTTGATACAATGCTCTGTATTCCTTCAAGTATTCGTATCTTAACGATTCAAAATTTATATATATAATATTATCCGGAGTCTTACCTATGTTAAGCAGTTCCTGCTTTGTCAGTTCCAACAAAGCACTTTTCCCACTTCGCCGCATCCCGGTAATTACTTTTATAACGGGTTTATCCATAAAATCTTTGATAATCTTCATATATCTGGGTCGAGCAATCATTTCATCCACCTCCGTTTCTTTTATTATAGAACTTTCAGTGTAAAGTAGCAATAGTTTCTCATATGTGAGAAACTATTGCTACTTTGTGCTGTATCTTCTTTTCTATTATATTTTTTTATGGTTCACTTGATAGGTGAAAAGCGATATTTACGAATATTAAGACTATATCAGTCCATAAGCTGTGCACGAATACCATGTAGCATCACTGTATTCTGCCATCCTCCGCCTCCACAGGTACCAGTATGCAATATCCCCATACTTCCGCCCGCAGGTACTGCCCCGGTCTCCATAGTAATATCCGATGGATATTCTAAGATTCCTGTAGAAAGCTCTTTTTCCGTCCACAGATGCACTTTCAGACTCCGGTTATTGATCTCTGTCTCAATATGACAGCCGGTCACAAATCCTGCCGTATATCTTCTTGTCTCCGGCAATGTCGTAAGCCCGTTCTTATAGTATACCGGGAACACTTCCACTCCATTGGAAATATCCGGTGAACGCAAGATCCTGAACGCAGGACCAGTCATGGATTCAGGATCAAATCCCACACATACGTCCATATATTGTCCGGCACTTCCAAAGCCCTGACCGAATGTCTTCGCGGGATCCAATAATATCTCCGTTTTCATATTGCCAGCTTCTTTCTGAAATGTATAAAACAACATCACCCCTTGTATAGCAGGCATCAGGCCTGCCCCTACACAACCGTTTCCCGCCATACGATATACCCATGGCATATCAGGCAATTTCTGTTCCCATTTTCTCCACTCTGTAAGAGGTTCCCGCGGTGTATAAAAATCTCTTGTCCACCACCCTGACCGAATCAGTGGCTGACGTTCAGTTGGGAAATTCGAAAAATCCGTCTGGATCTGACACGGATTAGTAATCATATTTGCGTTCATTTCCTTACAGGCACACAATTCCACCGTCTCTGCAGGTAGACTGCAGTTTAGTTTTGGTATGATCTGAACATACACTGCTGCACCAATCGCCTCATTTCCGGGGAAATACTCGAGGTTCTCCACACCGGGACGACTGACAGAGACTCGCTGACGCTCTCCATCCTTCTCCAATTCCCAGGAGATCAGCGAGGCATCCTCTGCCCCTTTCCTCTCCAATTCATAATGAAGTACAAATTTTCCCGACTGCCATAGGATATGAGGATGCTGAATCCACCCCGGTGCGGGACGAGTCGTTGGTGTCACCGCAACCTCAGCCATTGCCATCAACCCGGTATCCGTACGTGCGAGCAATATGCCCTGTAACATGCCGGTCCCGTCATTTTCCCCACTGAGTATCAGTGTGTGACCCTGCTTCAGCAGACTGATTCCCAATTGCGCTTCCTCATCTCCGACCATCTCAAACGTCAAATTCAATTTTTCCGTTATCTCCCCACTGAAATATCTGGCTGTGACACACACGTTTCTACTACGATGTTCTTCTGTTAATGTCAGCATGCTTTGATTTAATACCAACTGTATCGGCAACAATTCTTTTCCGCTCGCCTTTCCCTCTCCAAGAGGATCCCAACCATCGGTTCCGCACAATAAATTTCTGATATTATACTTTGTCGCTTCCCCTTCTGTCAGAAAAGCTGCTAATCCCGGCTTACCGGTCAGATCCACTGTATGTTCCGCTGGCCCTATCGGTGTATCGTTCCCATACACATAGCATACTGTCTCAGGTTGGGGATAGCGCGTCCATTGCACCCATAATGGTCGTGAGTGATCTGTACTCTCGTCCCTCATGTCCTCAAATCTGCAATTTATCACATATATTGTTCCCTGTCCCTTCATGAAATACTGATCTGCACCGTTGCGGTCCCGATGTCCGCGAATGCGGAACCGGCAATCCAGAAAAGCACTCCCCGTGCCATCTGTCGCAGAAATCGGGCATTCCCCATAAAAATCAAAATCACATCCTAAATACACTGCGTTGCCGTTCAGAGCATCATCTGTAGATTCAAAATGACAATTCTCATAGAGACTTCTCCTGGCACCGCAAATGGGACAAAGATTCAGGCGGCTGACAAAGCGACAGTTTTTCGCATAAAACCGGTCTCCTTTCACATCTCCCAATTGTGCCTGTGTAATCGCCGCGCAGCGCTTTTTCTTATTCTTTGATATATCCCCCGGATAATTCAGGTCCACATTACAATAATTTCCAATGGTAAGATTCTCTAGATACAATCCATCGCCTTCAAAGTGTAGCATGGTGTAATTACCGATGCAGCCATGGGATTGTCCTTTGTTGGCTGCAATTACAACCTCCTCCGGATGTTCAGATAATCCGATGAGGCGCAGCCAGTTACAGCTTATTTTCTGCTCATAGGGCAGGAAATCCCCCTCTGCTCCACGGAATATTTTCTGATCCTCCGGGTCATGCAGCCAGTAGACATCCGGCATCAGATACACTGTCATCGGCGCTTCCTGTGTTCCGTCCTGTATTTTCCCGGAATGGAAAAGCTCTTGCCACGAACGAAAACACCATGTACTTCCTGGATCTGCATTTCTGTCTAGCATAAGGTGCTTCTCATCCAGTTTTTCTATCATTGTATTTTTGTCTATCATCCTTCAGCCTCCTCGGTTATCCTTTCACGGATCCAACCATCATTCCCTTGACAAAATATTTCTGTAGGAATGGATACAGCAATATTTTTTTGGGAATGAATACAGCACCAGAATCGGTGCCGTTGCCACTACAATGGTAGCATATTTGATAGCTTCCGCGATCAGTTCCGTATCCGAATCTCCCATTCCCGATAATCCACTGCTCAGTATCAGAATCTGGCGGATTACCAGCTGCAGCGGTTCTTTGTTATGATCATCCAGATAGATCATGGCACTGAACCAGGAATTCCAATGTCCGACACCGTAGTACAGCACAAGTACTGCCATGGTTGGTTTCGTCAGAGGTACCATAATCCGTGTCAGGATCGTAAAATGATTTGCCCCGTCCAGTCGGGCAGATTCCTCCAGGCTGCTGTCTATGGATGCCATTGAAGTACGCATAATGATCAGATTAAATGTGCTGACTGCTCCCGGCAACAAAATTGCCCATCTCGTATCATACAATCCTAACTGTTGAATATTCAAAAACTGCGGAATTAGTCCCCCGGAAAAATACATTGTAAACATAATCAATACTGTAATGGTCTTTTGCCCAGGCACATCCTTTCTGGACAAGAAATAGGCCCCCAGTACCGTCGTAACGAGATTAATCAATGTTCCGGCAATCACATAAAATATAGTATTAGCATATCCAATCCATATTCTGGAATTAGAGAAAACTTTCCTATAAGCCTCCGTTGTGAATCCCAATGGGCGGAACAAAATTCCCGGATGCCCCATGAGTAAGGATGCTTTACTGAAAGATGCACATATTACATACCAAAATGGATATATGCATATGATCATCATTAAAACCATAAAACATACATTAAATATGTCAAATATTTTTTCTCCGCTACTTCTCCTGATCGTTCTGTTCAATGTCTTCATTTTCATCTGTTCCTGTTCCTCCTAGCCTTGTTACCTTTTACCATAAACTGGTATCGCTGACCTTCTTACTAATATGGTTTGCCAGAATGACCAATACGAAATTCACTACTGAATTGAACAGACCTACCGCAGCAGAGAAGGAATATTGTCGATCCACCAGACCCATGCGGTATACATACGTCGAAATAACATCAGCAGTCTCATAAATACCTTCGTTATACAACAGAATGATCTTCTCATATCCAACACTCATTACCTGTCCCAGTCTCATGATCAGCATAATAATGATCGTCGGCATGATTCCGGGCAATGTGATATGCAGCATCTGTTTCCATCGACCGGCTCCGTCAATCTGCGCTGCTTCATATAATTCTGTATCTACTGCTGTCAGAGCCGCCAAGTAGACAATCGAGCCCCATCCTATCCCCTGCCAGATGTCGCTGATCACATAGATTGGCAGGAAATTCTCAGGTCCACTTAACAGGTTTTTGCCGCTATAGTTAAACAAATGAACCAGAATCTGTGTGATGAATCCCTCCGGTTTTATAAATTCCCGAATCATAGAACAAATGACAACTGTGGAAATAAAATGTGGCATATAGGTAATCGTCTGCGTTATACGCGAAAATTTTTTGCTCCGCAGTTCATTCATCAGCAATGCGAGAATGATCGGTGCCGGGAATCCAAATACAATCGTTGCCAGACTGATCTTCAGAGTATTCCCCAACAATCTCTTAAAATAAATACTTTGAAAAAAGCTGATAAAATGCTGTAATCCTACCCAGTCGCTTCCTGAGATTCCTCTTCGTGGGCTGTAATCCATAAATGCGATGATCAATCCGTACATCGGTTTATAATGGAATAATAGATAGTACAGAAGCACCGGGAGTACGAGCAGATACAGTTCTTTCTGCTTCCATATCTTTTTTAATGTTGTCATAGCATTTCTCCTTGTAAATCTCTCATGCACAGTGTTTAAGATAACCCATAATACAACAAACGGCCGCACCGGATTCCTCCGGTCCGGCCGTTCGGGATATTATCTTTCGTTATACCGATCCAATGCAGACTGATATATTCCAATCATGTCATTCATTCCCATATCATTCAGCTGTTTGATATAATTATCCCATTCTGTGTCCACATCCAACACTTGTGTATAGAACTTCGCACTATATTCCGAGATAAAAGTATTCATCTGTGTACTCAGCACACTGTACTGTTTACTTTCATCTTCCTTCAAAGTGATCGGTGGAATCAATGTCTGCTGACTTTCATTTCCATCTGCCCAGTCATGAAGTGCCTGTTTCTGTTCCTCTGTCTCATAATATTGGAAAATATAGTTTGCATCCTGTACAAACGGGCCCATTCCATTGGCCAGGCCGTTATAAGTCATTGCCGTTGACACGCTCCAGCCGTTCGGATTATGCATGATCTCATCCGTATAGGTCGGAATACCGTCCACCATAGTATATGCTTCACCCTCTTTACCATAATTGATCATATAATGTCCTGACTGGCTGTAACAATAGTTGAGGAATTTTGCGGCAAGTTCAGGATTTTTACAGTCTGCTGTAATAACCGCCGATGCATTACTGGTAGTAGCATAATCGTATGAACCACCACCATACATTACAGTATCTCCGCTGTTCATTACCGGGAAAGACGCTGTTGCCATCTTAAAATCCGGGTTATAAGCCTGAGGATCCGCAGCCACACTCTTGATCATACTTCCCAGAAAGCTTCCGCCTGCGCCTACGGTAACAGCCGCCTGATCGTTCATAATATAGCTCATGGCAGTTTTCTTGTCGCAAGTCAACAGTTCTGCGTCCAATAGCCCTTTATCAACCCATTCGTTTGCTCTCTTCATCAGCTCTTTATATGCTTCCTGTGTATAGCCGTTTTTAATCTCTCCAGTCTGGTCATCCACATACATTCCGGCACGAATACCGTATGCACTTCCCATGAATCTCATCAAATATTCCAGCGACTGTACTACCATCGGCTTCTCAACACCATACTCTTTTAATGCAGTCAATGCTGCTTCCCAATCATCAAGTGTCTCAAGCTTACCCGTATATCCTGCCTTTTCCAACAGATCAGCACGATACATAGGACCTGTAGTACACTGGAGATAAGTGTTGCCGCGAATAAACGGGAAGCAGTAGTAGTGACCATCGTCATTTTTGACCTCTCGGTCTACTGTAGGATTATCCTGCAGATACTGCCACAGATCTGCTGCCGCACCGTACGGCTGTACGTAATCATCAAGGATTGTCAATACTCCTTCCGCCTCAGCAGCAGCCGGCCCACCGGTATAGTTATTCGTCCATTCCCATACAATAATATCTGGCAGAGAGCCGCTTGCAATCATTGTAGAGAATTCTTCACTGGAACTTCCCTCTGTAGGCTGAATAAATTCTACCTTGATACCTGTCATTTCCTGCCAGTTCTTAGCCCACAACGTTTCATTGGCGGATGCCGCTGCATCGCTTGCCCAGTATTCCATCCACACGGTCAGAGTCTCGCCCGTATCTTCCATAGGATAGGAGACATAATTGCTTCTGGGAATTGTCAGTTCATCTCCTTCTTTTTTATTCAGAGAATCCAGAAGTTCATAAGCGGGCTCTGTCATCGCTTCAGATGTCTGTTCGTTTTGTGTCTCTATAGTCTCCTTTGTTTCTACATTATCTGTATTGCCACATCCGGTTATCATAGCCGCCATAGTAAGAAGTGCTGACATTAAAATACTGATTGTCTTCTTTTTCATAGGTTGTCCTTCCTGAATCTTATTTTTGTTTCCGGTTCAGACTGCGCAGTCTTTTGTGTACGCCTTTATCTTACCGATGCTCGCTTACACCTTCAAGTGACAAAAAATTGTGTCCATACTATTCTTTTTCTCCCGATAAGTGACAAAAATTATTGTCCATCCTTCCACTGGCTAGGTGTCATTCCTTCGCTCTGTTTAAAACTGCGAAGAAGTGTTCTGACGCTTCCGAATCCTGCTTTCTCTGCCACATCGCTTAGTCCATCATCCGATGAACAGAGAATTTCTTTTGCTTTCTGAATTCTCTGCTGTGAAATGTATGTTGGCAATTTTTGCCCCTTTACACTACGGAACGTCTTAGACATCTGGACCGATGATATCTGAAAATGTTCTGCTATTGAGGTCACATTCAGATTGCAGTCCGCAATATTCTGCTGTATATACATTATGATTTTTTCACACAGTTCCTTTTCCTCTCTCCTATCCTCGACCTGTTCCTTCTGAAGGCTTTCACATACTCGGTACATTCTCTCAATTAGTGCCTGCTTTCCATGGCATTCCTTTCCGCGCAAATACAGATACTCTTGAAAATCCTGTGTGTGTTCCAATGCCTTAAGCATGGAACACTGCAGGTCATATTCCAAATATCGAATCACTTCTGTATGATTGCTGCTATTATTACGTTCATTCTGTTCATACAGATTGCTGATAATTTCTTCTGCACGCACAACATTCTGCTGTCGAATCTGCCAAATCAGTTCCCGCTCCGTCTCCAGCGGATAATAGTATCCGTACTGTGGTCCTACTTTAACGTCTTCATAGAAAACAGTATCTTCCAATTCATAGATTCTCTTGGTCTCCATGGTGTATATTGCCTGCTGATATGCATCTGCAATCCCTTCTCTTCCACAACAGATTTGTCCCGCAGACACAGTATATCGTATGTCCATATGTTCATCCATGAATTCCTGTAACTGCATTACTGTTTCCAATGTAATATCTCTGTTGTGTATGGTCTCGTTTTCCGGGAAATTCACAAGGATTACCAACACTTCGCTGACGATCATGGGATATACCATACATCCATTGTTCTGGAACAATTCATGACTCACATTTTCTACAATGAACTGCACAAATTCAAGATCCTTCTGTTTTTCATGGACTTGATCCCATTCCCTACTGCCATCTCGTTCAATCTCTTCCATATAAAAAAGCAAGATTGTAAATTGTTCGCCACACCAACGAATACCACACATTTCTTCTATCAATTCCACATTTTCCGGCACTTTTCCTTGCAATAATTTCTCCAAATATTCCTTTTGAAAAATAAGATTCTGACGCTGCAGTCTGTTACCTGTCTCCTTTAGATTCTGACGCATCTGGTGAAAATATCCATCAATCATCTGGAATTCATTGCCGACTCCCCTTTGCGACGATTTAATCTCCAGCCGTTCCAACAGTTTTGTTACATGACTGTAATTTCTGCGGAGAAAATAGATCATTAGCAGAATCCCAATAGTCGTAAAGCTGACCAGAATCAGACTTACCCTCCACTGATAGCCTTTCAGTTCATGAAAATAGTCCTTTCGTCGGCTCACCAGAATCTTGTAATTATTGATACCTTCATAATAATCTAACTGTACCGTCTGATCTGCTTCTGCCAAATGAACGCTCTCAGTTTTCTCCGTAATCGCAGACTGTAGATTTTCCTGATCTTCAGCGCTCCATTGGCTTCCGTTTTGATCCATAAGGAAGATATCTCCGTCCAGTGCCAGACATACGCTCTCATCCTGGGAAGGGAACAGGATTCGCTGCAGTTGCGACCGTTCATAAACAAAGAAAATATTGATTTGTGTGCGATCCCATTTTCTATCTTGTATTGTTCCCGCAAAGAAGACATATTGTTCATTTCCATACTTCATAGTAATACTGTTGTAAGTTCCCTGCAGCAGTTCTATCCATTGTTCTTTAGGTATTCCTCCATACTGGCTTTGATAGGTCCGCCAGTAATTCTCCTCTGTATTTGCAGAATCGCTGGAAACAATGTACTCATCATCGACAAAACATAACAGAATAGATGCATAATTGCCGTTGATCTTCTGATATTCTCTCAATAGCTCACACAATGTATATCGGGAATACTTTGTAGCCCCGGTCGCACTTCCCTCTTTTCCATGGTAAGAATTTTTGCCGAGAAGAATGGTATCTTCCTGTGCCAGCACAGAATAAGACAGGTCCCGCATAGTCTCTTCTATGTTTGTCAGATTATCACAGATCTGCTCGACAATCTTCTCGTTCTCCGTTTCCTGATTGCGTAACAGAATCCGTTTTCCTTGCCAATAGGTAATGCTGTTACATAGCAAAAATACCAGCATGACTGCTACATATGATATCATCCATTTCCAGAAGACACTGTTTTTTCCCATAGCCTGCCACCTCATATTGATAACATCTTAGTGTTTCATTATACGTGTAGCATAGCAAGAAAGTAAAGTGACAGTTTTACAATATGCAGTGACAAAAAGCTCCTCCACCATGCCGGATACCGATTCAATCATATGCTATGCAAAAGCTCCTCTTGACCCACGAGTTAGTCTATGCTAATATAACAATTGTTATGGAGACAGATCGCAAGAAAATCACGGAAGAAAACTTAATCCGCTGCGGCAGGGAAGAATTTCTGGAAAAAGGCTACGCCGGGGCGAACCTCCGGAATATCTGCAAACGTGCCGGAGTTACTACCGGGGCTTTTTATTTCTCTTTTGAAAATAAAGAGGCTCTGTTGGGGGCAATCCTGGATCCCCTGATTGCCGAGTATCAGAAAATGATGCAGCAAATAGCCAAAAGGGAGCAGGAACATCCTGAGACCGCAGAGCAGAATGAACGTGAGATCATGGAATACATCTGTGCGCACAGGCAGGAATGTGAACTGGTACTGGAGAAATGCTCTGGCAGCAAATACGAGTCCTTCCGGGATGTCGTCTTCAACAATATGTTCACAGCCTTTCAGGGCTATTATGAAAAACAACTGGGCTTTGTGCCCGATAAGGAATTGTTACGAATCCTTGCATCCATGAGGTTACATGGATTTCTGGAATTGATCAAGGGAGATTATGATATGGAACACCGCATGTTCCTGACGAAAGCCATCGGTATTCACGCCGATGCCGGAACGCAGGGTTTAATTGCATATTTCAAGAGCGAGAAGGATGCTCACCGTTAAGGCGGTGGGCATTTTCTTTTATAAAAAATAACAAATATAACTTTTGTTATATTGGAAAAAAGGAGATTAGTTATGAACAAAAACGTAAACTACGGAAACTGGGTACCCGAAAAAATGCTGGCGCTGTGCTATGTCGCTGCTGCCGTGCTCGGCATTGCCGCCTGTGTGACCGGGCCGGTGCTGCATCTTGTCATTCCGGCATGGATCCTGGGCATTCTTGCCGCGATCTGCCTGGTCTATGGCATTTACATGCACATCTGTCATGAATTGTTTGCCTTCGGCAAAGGCAACATGATGGCAAAAGTCCATCAGCACCTCGTAGATCATCTGGAATGGGACGGCGAGGGTACGCTTCTCGACATCGGCTGTGGTGCGGCTGCCCTGACGATCCGCTGCGCCAAAGCTTTCCCCAAGGCAAAACTCGTCGGTATGGACTACTGGGGTGTCGAGTGGAACTATGCCAAGGAGCAGTGTGAAGCCAATGCGAAAGCCGAGGGTGTTGCCGACCGGATCACCTTCCACAAAGGAGATGCCGCCCATCTGGAAGATCCGGATGAGACCTTCGATGCCACTGTCAGCAACTTTGTCTTCCACGAAGTCCGTTCCGTCAAGGATAAACGGGATGTGGTCAGAGAAGCTCTGCGCATAGTCAAAAAGGGCGGTGCCTTCTCCTTTCAGGACATGTTCTCCCAGAAAGCACTCTACGGTGACATGGAAGAATTTGTCGAAGAATTGAAAAAAGAAGGAGTCATAGAAATTCACTACATCGGCAATCTTGAGAAGAAACTGGATTTTATCCCCGGATATGCCGCTGCTCCCTGGATGATCTCCGGCATGGGAATCCTGTACGGGCGGAAATAATCATTCCACTCGCTGAAATTCCCGCCAAAAAGCAATCGTTTCCTGCAGATCTGCTTCATCCTCAAAAAGTTCCATCTGCTTCGCCACTTCAATTGCAAAATCCACATATCCGTTTGCTCTTGAAGTGGTGATTCGGTGGGAAGTCACTACATCTTTTTCACAGGAATGTATCGACTCTGCATCTTCTAACAGTCCGGCATGCTCCAACACATCAACACCTGCACAGATAGCAGCGATCCGACCATTAGAATCGTGAACATTTTTCAAATATTCCCATACCTCCGGAGTATCGATCTGCGTAATATCTCCTCCCGGAGTTCCACATCTCCCGGATTTACGTGATCCAACCGATCCTCTGCCTCAATCCGGTATCCTTCCGTTGCCATGACAGGATTTCCCTCCGGAGATACAAAAATCATTTCTTTTCCCGTCGCATTTAGAAAATAATTCAGAATCACAATCTCGTAAATACAGCTTGTATCATACAGTAACACCATAGTCTTCATTTGCTCAGCCCTCATATAATCATTTTCAAATAAACATTGTCATGTAAAGAGGAATATACATGATTTCATCCTGGTATTTAAGATCCTTCGTATACACAATATATTTGTCCTGCATTTTCATCTGATATTTTTTCCCCAGATAATCAAAGGATTTATGTGATGTATATCCCGAAGATTTTACCTCTATCGGACAAATTTTTTTCTTTTTCACTGCAAGAAAATCAATTTCATATTTTTGTTCTTTTATTGCCCCCTCCGGGAGATATTGATATTCATGAAAATACAAATCATGGCCGGCTGCCTTTAGCATCTGTGCCACAATGTTTTCCATAATCATTCCCTGATTGATTCCCAGATTATCAAATATGAGTGCTTTGTACAGGTCTTCCTCTGTATCTTCTCTATTTCTCATGATCTGTGTCACGAGAAGTCCTGTATCCCCCATATAAAGCTTAAAATTGCTCCGGTCCGCAAACAATTCCAACGCTACTTCAGGCTTTGTCACATTGATACATTCATTTCCAATCATGGCTTCTGCAATAAAGCTCACCGCATCGACATAATTTTGGTATCTCGCATTTTTGTCTATCAACGAAAACCGAAAGTGTGAATTTTTATTCTCCAACTGCTCCGGAATCGTCTTAAAGATTACCGAGGCTTTTTCTCGATTCTCTGTATCATATTTTGCCAGATCTTCCTCATACAGGCTTAATATATTTCTCTTTATAAAATCAATCTGTGCAAAAGTTTTCCCTTCCACAAAAGCATTTACAGCCTGTGGCATTCCTCCCACTACCATATAAGTGCGGAATTTCTGCATGATTTTTCTGTGAATGGCATCTCCCAGCGGTTTCCTGTGTTGAAAAGCACTCTGCATCGCTTCAAAAGTAACATTATCACCCATTGCCCATAAATACTCTTCAAAATCCATGGGATACATTTTGATTCGGTATTCCTCCGATGGAATCAATATATCGGTAACATTCTTGCGTATGGATATCAAGGATCCGGTTTCTATATATTCATATCTGCCATCCGCCACAAGATATTTGATTGCCTGACGCGCCTGCGGAAACAGCTGTACTTCATCAAATATAATTACACAATGATTCCCCTTCAGGCTTCTTCCTTTTAGTAAAAAAAGGTTTCTGAAAAAAGTCTCCAGGTCATTCATGTTCTCCAGGAAATTGTTTTTGACATTTTTTCCTTCTTTTGCAAAATCCAATATCATATAATCATCATATTCGTTTTTAGCAAATTCTTCTACGATCGTACTTTTCCCTATTCGTCTGGCACCTTCCAGCAAAACAGCAGAAGAACCTCCGGAAAGTTCTTTCCATTGTTTTAATTTATCATACATTTTTCTTTTAAATACCATGTTTTTATATCCTCTTAATAACTTTTAACGTTGCCTACGCTCATTATTTCACGATTCGCATCTTCGATGCTCTACGCTGCTTCGCAGCTATCGTGAACAAATTCGTCGTTCGTCAATCACGCAAGCGTGTTGACTCCCTTGCACTCATTATATCACGAAAATCAAAAATGTATGTATACTATTTTTCACGAAAATCAAAAATATTTTTGTATTCTTTTTCACGAAATCCAAAAATGTTTTTGCAGAGTTTTTCACGAAAATCAAAAATGTTTCTATATAAAATCATCCCGGACACTATGTCTGTCTCACAAACACAGTGTCCGGGATGTCAAATTTCTTCTTATATGTCTATCCTATAATGTAATATTGATCACCGGCATGGGAGCCGCCGGTACGCCTACGCCGACAGCATCTGCGGAAAATGAAGTCCCGGTGGGAATGACTGCATTGTCTTTCATTTTCTCCAGGTGGTCGAAGACTGCTTTCAGGTACTCCGCATCAGCCTTGACGATGTCTTTCATCTCTTTGTTACGGTGTTTGATCTTCATCATCTTGAGGTCTGCGGGATCCATCTCCCTGTTCACAGAGACCGCAGTATCTGATATTCCATCCAGCCCCATCTCTTCCATCAGATCACGTAAGCTATCGGACATTTCCTGCATCAGCTCCGAGGTGAAATCGCTCATTTCCGACATAAAGTCTCCTGCCTGCGCATAGAATGTATCCATGCCAAGAGCAATATGGTCAGATGTATCATAGCTATCCCCTGCATACGCCTCATTGCCTGCATACTCATACGCAGAGAAGTCCCCGGACACTTCATCCGCAGAACCTTCCGCAGACATTTCTTCCTCATTCTGCGCGTTTTCCGCCTCTGCGTCCTGCACATCCTTCGTCTCTTCTTCGCTGATCCGGTCTCCCTGGCAGATTCCACCCGCGGCCTTCACCATTTCCTCTTCTTCGAGATGTTTTGCTTTCTTCTTCGCCACACGTTCCATAGCCTGTGCATGAGCAATTGCTGCATCGATCTCTTCACTGTCGCTGTCACTGTTCTGCTTCTGACGCTTCAGGCGCATGATCTCTCTTCTCGCCTGTCCGGCTGCCTGCTTCGCCGCCTGGGAAGTCTTGCTCCGCAGTATCTTCGAAGAAATACTTTTAAACTGGTACTTCAGTTTTTTCAGTGCTAATGTCGTATTTTTTGTCTGCTGTCTCTGATTCCGCAGCGATTCACTGTAACTTAAAGTACTCGTCACAATAGAATCCTGTCCCCAACTGTTCGCCACCTGTGTCTGTCCGTTCCGGTCATCTCTCGCCAACATCCGCCGGATATCGGTGACAGAACTTTTATTTTTTGCTCCAAAGATACTCTTCTGATTGTTCTGCGTCTTCTTTCCTCCGGAAAATGCCTGCGGCAAACCGGTATTGCCGCTTCCGTAAGCACCTCCGGGCCTCCCCATAGAAATCATACATCCTCACCTTACCCTCTGAAGTCAAAGTTCTGGCCGATCTGCCGTTCACCTGCGGTCTGTACACTGTCACTCCGTGTGTTGAAATTGTAGGTTTCTATCTTAGACAACAGTTCTTCTATGGAACCGGCGCTGATCGTTACCGTATCCTCTGTGCCGGCTTCCTCCTTGCTGTCTGCTACCTTATCCGACTTCTTGTCTTTTAGCCGTTCTTCCTTTTCTTTCTTAGCAGCCTTCTTCTCCGCAGCTTTTTTTTCTGCTCTCTTCTGCTCGCCTTTTTTCTCGATTCTTGCCTTCTGATCCGCGCTTGATTTCTTCAGCACTGCAAAAAATGACAATGTTCCGCCATCATTTACCTGCATTCCGTAACCCTTGACCTGCGCCCCCGAACTCTGCAGGCTGGTCTTTAACTGCTGTATCTGTGCAGCCGCACCGCTTAAGATTCCCTCATACTGCTTCCGGAATTTCTCATCTGTCGCCATCCGCTCAATCTTGTCTTCATCGATCAGTACCACAGTCTTAAAGCTGTTGGCGTACTGCGCGGCATTTGCCTTTGCATTTTCCTTCTGGTCACGGCTGACCAGAATAAAATCATAATTGCCGTACTTCTTTTTCAGCTGTTCGTAGTATTTCGCAGCCTTCTCCGACAGCTCCGGCTGACCGATGGTTCTGCCGTAATCCGCAGTCTTTCCCCTGGTCTGTGCCGTTTCGGAAGGCTTTCCCGCACTTGTTGTGCCGGCTGTCTTATCTGATATTCCGAATACCTCCGGCTTCTTCGTCTTCGTACTCTTGCTGTAATCACTCTGCGCAGCATACGCACCTATGCTGCCGGTTGCTCCGATTCCCGCCATAATTATTTCCTCCTTGAAAATAAATGCCAAATCCGTTTGTTTACCTGGTTCCTCTATTGAGAATATCGGACAGCTTCTCCGACTTTTTTATACACATCAAAAGGAAACAGGCAAAAAGTGCAAAAAAACCGCCTTTCTGTGCCTTTGCGGATCAGATTAACGGTTTTCCTGTAAACTTTATTCTAAATTACTATTGATTCAAATGGTTGATCGTTACATGCAGCTCTCCCAACAGCTTCTTAATGTCCGCACTTGAGGTCGCCATATCTCTCGCTAACTTCTGTACTTCCGTTGCCACCACGGCGAAGCCCTTGCCCTGATCTCCGGCTCTTGCTGCCTCAATCGAAGCATTCAGTGCCAGAATCTGCTGTCTCTTGCTGTAACCATCGATTTCCTTGGTCTTGTCCGTTGCTTCCTCGATCTGTTCCGCAGCTTTCGTGATGCCACCCTTTAATTCACCTACCAGATTCTCGTTTTTCCAGTTGGCGTAGCTGGCTCTCACGAACATGTTGATCACATCTCCCAGCAGATTTGCAGAAGCGTCGATCTGCTCCTTAGTCTTCACATTTACCTTTTTCAGAGCCTTAATATATTTATCCTCATCAATTCCCAGCTCTCTCGCTGTCTGACGGAACTTCTCCTCATCCGGATTCTCCGGCAGCACCTGTCCTCCGATAATACTGCCCAGCACGGTTCCATCCTCCAGCGTGATCGGAATACCGAAATCCACCAGTCCCGCATGGCAGGGATATACACCATGGCCTTCTCTGTCACACTGCTCGCAGCGCTTTTTCCCCTCTGCGCTTCCTCTCGTCAGATCAATACAGAACTCTGTAAAATTATAACAGTCACTGATGTATTTTCCGTCTGCACCCACAGCCACGGTTGCCAGTCCCGTGCTGCCTGCCCAGTTCTTCATGATCTGTTCAAATTTGTTCATGTCACAAAAATCCTGAATCTTCATATAACTCCCTACTTTCCCGGTTATCTTAACCGCTGAACGTATCAAATCCGGAATTTTTTGATCCCGGCATCATCTTACATTTACATAAAAATTATACCACAAATTGCAATATTTTTCGCCCTTTTTGCCATTTTTACCGATATTTTCACAACATTTTCTATCTATGCTTCATTCCCTCCAGCCACTTCAAAATAGATGAAATACTATGTCATCTATAGTATAATTATGATGTCGGGGTCAAAAGCCCCCGACTTTGGATTCGGATATTAAGGCTGATCGCGGCAAAAGGAGGTACCGTTAATTGAGGAAAAAGAAGCTATTCTTCCGCTGGTCCTTCCGATGAAGCAGAAAAATACGTTGTCCTGATCGGCGAAGATTCTGAGATCACAAATAAACTTTCTGACATTGATCTGCTTGTCATAGATGCGGAATATTTTTCCCAAAATGACATTGCCCGTTTAAGAGAAAATGGTATCCGTGAAATCTTCTCCTATATCAATATCGGATCGATCGAGAGCTTCCGGTCCTATGATACAGACTTTGAGAAATATACTCTGGGTGCCTATGAGAACTGGCCGGAGGAAAAATGGATCGATGTCTCGGCTCCGGAGTGGCAGGCATGTACAGCTTCCAGAGTAGACTCCCTGGTACAGAAAGGTGTGGACGGCTTTTTTGTCGATAACACGGATGTATACTATAACTATCCGCAGGAATCCATCTATGACGGAATCCTTACGATTCTGGACTACATGGACCATACCGGCAGAAAGATCATGATCAACGGTGGGGACTGTTTTGTAAAAAAATATCTTACAACAGAAAAAAACGTTCTCATCGATGGGGTAAACCAGGAGAACGTTTTTACTGCGTATGATTTTTCAAAGGATATCTATACTAAAAATGATCAAAGCACGCGTGAATACTATACTGAGTATCTAGATCTGGCTATGTCACACGGCTGTACCGCTTACACCCTGGAATACGCAATGGATCCCACCATCCGCAGACAGGCAGCCGCCTACGCCGGGAAGCATGGGTACATTTGTTACATTTCTGATAATATCGGGTTATGTCTGGGAAGATAACATATTCCTCTCAACCGCCATCACAGAAATGTTGTCGCACAGGTATCCAGATGCTTATTTTTCACACTAGCATTATCACTTAGGCACTCATCACAATAATAATAGATATTGTATCCCCCCTTCCCTCGTGTGTCCTCTGTCACCGAGAAATATTCGGCCTGCATTTTGGCTGTCGATCCGTTCAGAAAATGAATTTCACGCTGCTTCAGCGAATCCGGTCTATCCGAAGACATGCTATATATCGCCGGGTTATACTTTCCTGTAGTAATATAATCCAGCTGGATCTCCGTAAAATAGTTCTTCAGATTCGCCTGGTCTGCAGCGACCTTTGCCTTATGTATATAAGACAGATACTGCGGTGCCAATACTCCCACCAGCACTGCCATGATAGCTATTACAATGATCAGCTCTACTAATGAAAATCCCCCGTTTCCCCTCTTTCCTGTTGATTTTTTCATGACTTTTCTCTCCATTAGATTACAATACATCCCGCAGGCATCGGGCCTGCGTATAAGAAAGACCCGCATGGTCTTCCCAAGCAGGTCTTTCTTCCGGTCATATATTCAGTTTTATCAGTGCTTTATTATTCGCAAAGCTTGGAAAATGCATCCGCTACGAACTGAACCTTAGGTCCGATGATTACCTGAACGGAGGTCTTACCGGGTTTCATGACACCGGCTACGCCTGCAGATTTGATCACCTTATCATCCACTGCGGTAATGTCTTTTACTTCCAGTCTCAGTCTTGTGATGCAGTTGTCAATGCTTGCAATGTTGTCCTTGCCGCCGCAGCCTTCCAGAATGGTTGCTGCGATTGCTGCGAAATCATCATTTGCCAGCTCGATCTTCTTCTCTGCTTCTACATCATCATCTTCTCTACCGGGGGTCTTCAGATCCCATTTCTTGATAGCGAAGAGGAATACGAAGTAGAATACAACAAATGCTGCGATACCCAGAGGGATGATCAGCCAGATTCTGGCTGCTGCAGGCAGGGAGGATGAGAACAGCAGATCCATCGCACCTGCGGAGAAGCTGAAGCCTGCACGGAAGCCAAGAGCAACAGTGATCATGGTGAAGATGCCGTACAGTGCTGCGTAGATCACATACAGTCCGGGAGCTAAGAACATGAATGCAAACTCAAAGGGCTCGGTAACGCCGCAGATGAATGAACAGATTGCTGCGGAAGCTACCAGACCGATCGCTGCCTTTTTCTTGGCGGGCTTTGCACATTTTACCATTGCCAGAGCCGCACCGGGGACACCGAACATCATACAAGGGAAGAAGCCGGACATATACATTCCAAGGCTCCAGGATACATCAGCACTTGTCTCACCTTTCCAGAAGTGCTGCAGATCTCCCAGTCCGATGGTATCGAACCAGAATACGTTGTTCAGTGCGTGATGTAATCCGGTAGGGATCAGCAGACGGTTCAGGAAAGCATAAATACCTGCGCCGACTACATCCAGACCTTCAATGGCTTCACCGAGAGCTACCAGACCGCCGAACAGTAAAGGCCATACGAACAGCAGTACAACAGATGCCAGAATAGATACCACACCTGCTACGATAGCTACGCAGCGCTTGCCACTGAAGAAGGACAGCCAGTCAGGAAGCTTGGTATCCTTGAACTTGTTGTAGCACATGGAACCGATAATACCGGCAATAATACCGATAAAGGGATTCGCAATCTTATTGAATGCCAGTGTCTTGGTAGCATCCTCAGCGATGGAGGGCATAATGGTCGTAACAAATCCGGTAGACAGAAGTGTTGTGAGCATCAGCCAGGAAGCCAGAGCTGCCAGGCCGCCGGTGCCATCATTTTTATCGGACATGCCGACACCAACACCGATAACGAACAGGATCGCAATGTTATCGATCAAAGCTCCGCCTGCTTTTACCAGGAAGAATCCCAGTGTCTGAGCAAAGCCAACTACGTCACCACCCTGCATGGTGGACGGACAAAGTAAATAACCGATACCCATCAGGATACCGCAAATGGGAAGGCAAGCTACCGGAAGCATTAAAGCCTTACCAAGTTTCTGTAACCATTTCATAAAAGTTACCCCCTTCTTGTTTAATACAATGCAGATTCTTTCTGCACTGTGGTTTCCGCCCTGGCCGCGGA
>ERZ827440.1218-NODE-1218-length-29742-cov-10.412975_pt1 | contig 29742 bp, 32 predicted proteins | sample MGYA00519774_ERZ827440 | MGnify/ENA primary metagenome ERZ827440 (study PRJEB31778, sample SAMEA3449302) | human gut metagenome | biome: human gut; feature: human-associated habitat; material: faeces | place: United Kingdom | collected 2010/2012 ... | reverse complement strand
GTGTAAGTGTAGTGATACATTGAGCTGACCAATACTAATAAATCGAGGGCTTAACCACTAATATTAAAAGAGGTTTACAAATAATTCTTCTATGTATTTTTGAGTGTGCTTTAAATTTTATTAAGGAATTAATAAATTTTTAAAAATATTTGGAAATACTATTTACAAATTATAAATTTAATGGTATTATATCAAATATGAAAAGCAGACATTACTTTTCTGGTGATTATTACTAAGAGGAAATACCTGTTCCCATTCCGAACACAGAAGTCAAGCTCTTAAGTGCCGACAATACCTGCGAGTTACCTTGCTGGAAAGATAGGTTGTCGCCAGATTTTATATATTCCTCGTTAGCTCAGTCGGTAGAGCGCTCGGCTGTAAAGCAGATTGTTTAAAACTATTTGCAATCAGAAGTTAGCAGCTCTATGGAGAAATCCTTAGATGAAGAAGGTGGCTAAATCGGTGAAACTCTTAACAGATAATGCTGAAGACAATACCGAGCAAGGCGGAAGCTATGTGTAGAGACTTTACACCACCTACCTAAGTCAATCGATATGGTAAAGAGAAAGTCCAGACTACAAATTATAAATAATATAATGTTAATGAAAATTAATGTAGTGCAGTAACCGATAGGTCGTCCGTTCAAGTCGGACACGAGGAGCCATAATAATCTGAAATCTAGCAATAGATATTCAGATTATTTTTTATTAAATTTAAGTAATTCGACCTTTTACGACAAAAAAATATAAAGATTTATTATATAATAGGTTTGTTATGAAAGGGGCGATTGTTTATGAAAAAAATGTGTGATATATGTGGAGCATCTTTTGAGACTAAAAGTTCTACAAGAATTTATTGTTATGACTGTAGTGGAGATTCAACAAGAAATATATATGAAACACGAAAACATCAAAAAACTATTTTACGTAGAAGTATGAAATTACAAGGAATAAAAATGTTAGGGGGAAAATGTTCAAGGTGTGGATATAATAAATGCATTGATGCCCTTGAATTTCATCATTTAAATCCATTAGAGAAAGAATTTAAGCTTGGATCTGGAAATACAATGTCTTGGCAGGATTATAAAAAAGAATTAGAAAAATGCATATTAGTATGTTCAAATTGCCACAAAGAGATACATTGTGAAATAGGGTATAAAAGCTGCTAAGTAGTTTATATTAATAATTAAAGGAGGAAATGTTATGTATAAAAACATTGATGTGGATAAAATGGAGATTATAACATTTGATATGGTAAGCAACACTTATAGAGTGCTTGGTGATGTTGTAGGACATGCTTTTAAAGATGGATTGAAGTTAAAGGATTAATTATGTAATAAAAGATGGAGGAATATAATGACGATAGCAAGAGAAAAACTCCAAGAAAAACAAAAGAACATAATGGAAACGCTAGAAAGGCTAGATTACAAAATTAATTTATATACTGAGATTGAAGAAGGAAAAAGAAAAGATTTTACAGAAGTAAAATAGCGAAAACAGATAATTATTTTAAAAATAAGCCGAAATGAGGTTTATCTTATTGATAATTATCTGTTTTTTTGTTATAAGTAATTCATATGTGACTAAATAAAAATTTTTACGTCAGTATAGATGAAGGAGATAAGATGGAAGATAACGAAATAATTGAACTTTACTGGAAACGTGATGAAGTAGCAATACAAGAAACAGATAAGAAATATGGAAAATATTGTAGTAAGATAGCCTATAATATAATAGCAAATGTTGAAGATTCAGAAGAATGCGTTAATGATACATATTTGCGTGTATGGAATGCTCTTCCTCCCAATAGACCTAGTATTTTTAAGGCGTTTTTGGCAAAGATTACAAGAAATTTGGCTCTTGACAAATATGATAGTAAAAATGCACAAAAAAGGGATAACTCAATGGATTTAGTTTATGAAGAATTAGAGGATTGCATACCAACAAATAGTATGGAGAATGAAATTGAATACAATGAGCTTGTGAAAGAGCTTAATATATTTTTAGAAAATTTACCAAAAGAGAAGAGAGTGGTGTTTCTCGAGAGGTATTGGTATATGAGTTCAATTAAAGATATTGCAAAAAAACATAAGCAAAAAGAAAGTAAAACAAAAATGGAATTATTAAGGCTGAGAAATGCCTTAAGGAAACATTTAGAATAAAGAGGTGAAGTGACATGAATTCAAAAGATTTATTAAGAGCTCTTGGAGATATTGATGATAAATATATAGATGAAGAATATGATACACCAAAAGAGAAAAATAAAAAAGAAATTTATATAAAAATTATTCGAAATAAAAAAATCATATATGGATTATCATCGGCTTGTGCGGTATTTATATTAGGCATTGGAATGCTAGCTGCACAGAAAAAGATGAATAACAAAGTAATAAAAAGCAAAGATGAAGGTATTGTTAGAAGTCAAAACATGAATGTAATGCTTGAAATTAATCAGATGCAAGAGGCTTCAATTGCAAAATTTGATGCAGATGTGCAAACTGTTGAAATTACTAGCATACCAGAAAAATTTGAATTTATTAATAATATAGAATTACCAAGTGAATATAAATTAGATAGCAGTTATGAGATTTTTACAAGGGAAAATCTTAACACAACTGAATGCGACTTATTGCATGATTATGTATTTAATTATAGTAAAGACTATGAAAATAGTATTAAAGTAGCCTTTTCGGAAGTAGAAGAGCCAATAAGAGATTATTTCTTAGATAACAGTAAAAAGACATCAAAAATTGGTGACGTAGATGTTATTATATCTCAATATGAAAAAATGTATGTAGCAACTTTTAGATGTAAAGACATATATTTTGATATAGAAACAAATGGAATTACGGAAGAAGAAATGATAAACTTATTAGAAAGTATAATAAAGATAATATAAAATAAGAAATGAAGGATCATACGAAAAGTGTGATTCTTTATAATGTATAGAAACAAAATCTAAAAAAAGCCTTGCAATATACGCAATTTGTGGTATAATAAATTAGCAATTTATTGAAAATGAGAAAGGACTTGAATTAAATGAGTATAAAGATAGAAAAAACAGAGAACAATAACGAATTAAAACTAGAGTTTACGATTGAAGCAAAAAAATTTGATGATGCTATAATGAAGGTATTTAATAAAAGTGCAAGATATTTTAACATACCTGGTTTTAGAAAGGGAAAAGCACCATTTAATATTGTTGAAAGAATGTATGGAGATGAGATATTTTATGAGGATGCTTTCAATGAATTAGTTCCAGCAATTTACGAAAAAGAAATAGAAGACAATAAATTAGATGTTGTAAGTAAACCAGAAATTGACATAGTAAAAATGAAAAAAGGCGAAGATTTAATATTTACAGCAATTGTGCAAACAAAACCAGAAGTAAAGTTGGGAAAATATAAGGGAGTAGAATTAAAGAAGGTTGAATATCCCGTAACAGATGAAGATGTAGAACATGAAATTGCGCATATGCAAGAACATAATGCAAGAACAATAACAGCAGATAATAGACCTGTACAAGAAAAAGATATTGCAGTTATAGATTTTGAAGGATTTGTAGATGGAAAACCTTTTGAAGGAGGAAAAGCAGAAAACCATGAACTAGAAATTGGTAGTGGTGCTTTTATACCAGGATTTGAGGAACAAGTAATAGGAATGAAAACTGGAGAAGAAAAAGAAATAAAAGTTAAATTCCCAGAAGAATATTTTTCAGACGATTTAGCTGGAAAAGATGCAATATTTAAAGTAAAGGTAAATGAAATAAAAGAAAAGAAATTACCAAAATTAGATGATGAATTTGCTAAAGATGTTTCTGAATTTGATACATTAAATGATTTAAAAACAAGTATAAAAGAAAAGAGACAAGCATCAAATGATGATAGAGCAAAACATGAGACAGAAACTGCAGCAGTAGAAGAGGTTGCTAAAAATACTGAAATTGATATACCATCTGGAATGATAGACAATGAAGTTGAAACAATGATAAGAGACATGGATCAACAATTATCTTACCAGGGAATTAATTTAGAACAATATTTAAAAATAATGAATAAAACAAGAAAAGAAATTGAAGATAATTACAGAGCGCAAGCTGAGAAAAATGTAAAATCAAGACTAGTACTTGAAGCAATTATTAAAGAAGAAAAAATAGAAGCCTCTGATGATGAAGTAGCTGAAAAGCTAAAAGAAATGGCAAAAAGCTACGGTAGAAAAGAAGAAGAGTTAAGTAAAAACGAAGCTTTAGTAGAATATTTAAGAAATAACGTTAAAATAGAAAAAGCAATAAAAATAATAATTGAAAATGCTAAAATAAAGAAATAGTAATCGAAATAGTTAGGGGGGAAATTTATTTATATAAATTATAAATATCATTATGCTCACTAACTATTTTAAATTTTAAAAATTAACCAATAAGATAAAATAGGAGGAAGTAAAAATATGTTTGAAAAAGATAGCTTAGTACCATATGTTATAGAGCAATCTGCAAGAGGAGAGAGATCTTATGATATTTTCTCAAGACTGTTAAAGGATAGAATTATTTTTTTGGGAGAAGATGTAAATGCAACATCTGCTGGATTAGTTGTTGCTCAACTATTATTTCTTGAATCAGAAGACCCAGATAAAGAAATAGACTTATATATAAATAGCCCAGGAGGTTCAATTACAGATGGTATGGCAATTGTTGATACTATGAATTATATAAAATGTCCAGTGTCAACCATATGTGTTGGTTTGGCTGCAAGTATGGGATCTGTATTGCTAGCATCTGGAGAAAAGGGAAAACGTTTTGCAACACCTAATTCAGAAATATTAATACACCAACCACTAATTGGAGGTGGAGGACTTTCTGGTCAGGCAACTGAAATTAAAATACATGCAGACCATATGGTAAAAACAAGAGAAAAATTAAACAAAATATTAAGTGATAGGACTGGTCAATCAATAGATGTAATTAATAGAGATACTGAGAGAGATCATTATATGACAGCACAAGAAGCATTGGAATACGGATTAATCGACGGAATAATGGAAAAGAGAAAATAAAAGGAAGTATCACATAAGAAATTAAAAAAAAGGAGATTATTAATGCCAAAAGGAGATAAAGATAAATCTATTAGATGTTCTTTTTGTGGAAAGACACAAGAAGATGTTGAAAGAATAATAGCTGGACCAGGAGTATATATTTGCGACGAATGTATAAAAGTTTGTACAAATATTATAGAAAATGATTTATATGAAGATAGTGAAATAACATATGAACTTGAATCACCAGCTGATTTACCAAAGCCAGAAGAAATAAAAGATATATTAGACCAGTATGTAATAGGGCAGGACACTGCAAAAAAAACATTAGCTGTTGCAGTTTATAACCATTATAAGAGAATAAATGCAGAAAAGAATGTTGAAAAAGATGATGTTGAAATACAAAAAAGTAATATATTATTATTAGGTCCAACTGGTTGTGGAAAAACACTGCTTGCTCAAACATTAGCAAGAATATTGAAAGTTCCTTTTGCTATTGCTGATGCTACAACACTAACTGAGGCAGGCTATGTTGGTGAAGATGTTGAGAACATCTTGTTAAAGTTAATACAAGCAGCTGATTATGATGTAGAAAAAGCTGAAAAAGGAATAATATATATAGATGAAATTGATAAGATTTCAAGAAAATCAGAAAACCCATCAATAACGAGAGATGTAAGTGGCGAAGGAGTTCAACAAGCTCTATTAAAAATTATTGAAGGGACTGTTGCTTCTGTACCACCACAAGGTGGAAGAAAACATCCGCATCAAGAATTTATACAAATAAATACTCAAAATATTTTATTTATTTGTGGTGGAGCTTTTGACGGACTAGAAAAGATAATAAAAGATAGAGTTGATAAAAAGACTATGGGATTTGGGGCTGATATAAAAAGTAGTAAAGAAATGAACAAATATGATGTGTTTGAAGCATTACTGCCACAAGATTTACTAAAATTTGGATTAATTCCAGAATTTGTTGGTAGATTACCTATAGTAACAACTCTCAAGGAATTAGATAGAGAAGCATTAATTAAAATAATGGTTGAACCAAAAAATTCGTTGGTAAAACAATATAAAAAATTATTTAAATATGATAATGTTGAATTAGAGTTTGATGATGAAGCCTTAAATGCTGTTGTTGATAAAGCAATTGAAAGAAAGACTGGAGCAAGAGGATTAAGAGCAATAATAGAAGATATTATGAGAGATATAATGTTTGAAATTCCTTCAAACCCAAAGATTGAAAAGTGCATAATAACTAGGGCAACTGTTGAAAATGGAGAAGCTCCAAAATTAATAATAAATAATAATCGAGAAATTCCTAAAAAGGCAAAAGCAAGAAGAACTACAACAACCAAAAAAACTGGAACTGCATAAAATAAGTAATGTACTAAGAAAAAGGAATATATTTATATACTCCTTTTTCTGTAGTGTGCCATAATGGATAGCAGTTTTTACTCAATTATGTAAAAAGCAACAAAAGAGGTAAAATATGGAAAATAATAAATATAAAAATTTGATGTCAAATATATTTATAATAGTAATAATAATATTTGCAATTTTTGTATATAGAAAATATGATTATAACTTTTACACTAAAGGTATTGCCGAAAAAGGAAAGACAAAATTTTTAAGAGATTCAAGCGAAAAGTATGATAATAGCAGAAGTTATAAAGTTGAAAATAAAATTTCAAATGATGCTATGTTTTATAGGGAGATTTCTGTTATACCCAACACTCCTTACAGGATAACTTGTATGGTAAAAACCAAAAATGTGGTAGGAAACGATAATGACCCAACTGCTGGGGCACAGATATGTTTAAATGGTACGGAGGAACACTCGGAAGTTATACAAGGTAATACGGATTGGACTAAGTTAGAATTTATGTTTAATTCAAAGAACAATAATAAAGTACAAGTTGGATTTAGACTAGGAGGAGTGCTAAATACTGCAGAGGGAACAGCTTGGTTTGCAAATTTGCAAATAGAAGAAGGAACATTAGATGAAAGCAATACCTGGAATTTTGGAGTTTTCCTAATAGATAATGCGAGTGTAAATATAAATGGAAATTTACAAAAATATAGCATGACTATGTCTGATAAAACTGTTGTAAATATCAATTTACAAAGACTAAAAAATTCAATAAGAAGTATTTCAAATAATCAAATGAATATTGAATATGAAATTATAGAAATAACAGAACCACTTACAATGTTATCATATGACGAAGAAAATGGTTATTACATTGGAGAAAAGGATGCATATAAGCTAATAAATAAATATGTTAAACAAAAAGAATTTGACCATATATTTGTGTGTACAAATTTACCGTTGGAGAGTGTTTTAACACAAAATAATAAATTATGTGAGTGAATCGGATTAGGAAATATGATTTTTTTAGGAAAAGGTTTTTCTAATGTAAGAATTATTCAGCAGCAAACAAATAATTATACAACAAATACATTCCCGGAGGAGGTTTTTGTTCACGAATTTTTACATACACTTGAAAGAAACGCAAGAGAAAATGGCTATGAAGTTCCTAATCTGCATGATTATAATGTTTATAATTATGTAGATGATAGAAATGATGGATTAAGAAAATGGTATATAGACTACATGAATAAGAACATAAAAAATTATTCTGGAGATTATATAGGGCTTCCAAAAGAAATATATACAATTAAACCAGTAAAATCTACAGATTTTACGTATTCTTTAAAATTGGATAAACTTGAGGAACCAAAAAATATAAAACAAGCGATAAACAGTATAATTTATCAAATTAAGAGATTATTTAAAGAAAAAAATAAAGATTATAATATTGTACAAACAAAAGGAGTATCTGAATAAAAATGGAATTATCTGAATTTAATTATGAACTACCAGAAGAATTGATAGCACAAACACCAATAGAAAAAAGAGATGAATCTAGATTAATGATATTAGATAAAAATACTGGAGAGATAGAACACAGGATTTTTAAAGACATAATTGATTATTTGGAACCAGGAGATTGTTTAGTAAGAAATAACACAAGAGTTATACCAGCACGTTTATATGGAAAAAAAGAAACTGGTGCAAATGTTGAATTTATATTACTCAAAAATTTAGAAGGTGATATATGGGAAACAATGGTAAGACCGGGAAACAAACTTCATGTTGGAACAACGGTTATATTTGGAGATGGTTTACTTAAGGCTAAAATATTAGATGTTATGCAAGATGGAACAAGAAAAGTAAAATTTTCATATAGTGGAATATTTAATGAAATACTTGATAAAATAGGATTAATGCCATTACCACCATACATTCATGAGAGTCTAAAAGATAATGACAGATACCAGACGGTGTATGCTAAATATAATGGATCTGCAGCAGCTCCTACAGCAGGGTTACATTTTACAGATGAACTTCTAAAAAAGGTAGAAGAAAAAGGTGTGAAAATTGCAAATGTTACATTACATGTTGGAATTGGAACTTTTAGACCAGTAAAAGAAAAAAACATAGAAGACCACCATATGCATACAGAACACTATTACATTAAGGCAGAAGATGCAGAAAAAATAAACTCTACAAAGCTATCTGGACATAGGGTAATTGCAGTTGGAACAACATCTTGTAGAACAATAGAAACTGTTGCTGATGAAAAAGGTCTTGTAAAAGAATGTGAAGGAGATACTGGAATTTATATTTACCCGGGTTACAAATTTAAATGTTTAGATGGATTAATAACAAATTTCCATTTACCAGAATCTACATTATTGATGTTGGTATCTGCATTAGCAGGGAGAGAAAATGTACTAAATGCATATAATGAGGCTGTAAAGGAAAAATATAAATTTTTTAGCTTTGGAGATGCAATGTTCATAAAATAAAAGTAAAATATAAAAGAAAGGAATAACTCAATTAAATAGATTTTCTATAAAATTGAATAGTAAAAATATGGAACAAGCAATAACATATGAATTATTACACGAAGATAAAAATTCTGGTGCTAGAAGGGGAATTGTACATACACCACACGGAGATATTCAAACTCCAGTATTTATGCCAGTTGGAACACAGGCTACTGTAAAATCTATGACACCAGAAGAAGTAAAAGATTTAGGTGCTCAAATTATACTATCAAATACATATCATTTATATTTAAGACCAGGAGAAAAAATAGTTAAAGAAGCTGGAGGCTTACATAAATTCATGAATTGGGACAAGCCAATACTAACAGACTGTGGAGGATTTCAGGTTTTTAGTTTAAGCGAGTTAAGAACAATATCAGAGGATGGAGTAGAGTTTAGATCGCATTTAGACGGAAGTAGACATATGTTTACTCCAGAAAAAGTAATGCAGATTGAAGAAGACTTAGGAGCAGATATTATAATGTCATTTGATGAATGTTGTCCATATCCATCTACATATGAGTATACTAAAAATTCGATGGAAAGGACAACTAGATGGGCAGTAAGATGCAAAGAAGCACATAAAAATGTTGAACAGCAAGGCTTATTTGGAATAATACAAGGCGGATTTTATAAAGATTTGAGAAAACAAAGTGCTGAAGATTTAATAAAACTTGATTTTCCAGGATATGCAATTGGTGGAATTAGTGTTGGAGAACCTAAAGAAGAATTTTTAGATATTTTAAAATATACTACTCCATTAATGCCTAAAAATAAGCCAAGGTATCTTATGGGAGTTGGTACGCCAGACTATTTAATAGAGGCGGCTCTTGCTGGAATTGATATGTGCGATTGTGTATTGCCAACTAGAATTGCAAGAAACGGAACAGCTATGACTTGGAATGGTAAGGTTGTTATTAGAAATGCAACATATGAAAGAGATTTTACTCCATTAGACCCAGAATGTGATTGTTATACTTGTAGAAATTATACAAGAGCATATATTAGACACCTAGTAAAAACTAAAGAAATATTAGGAACAAGATTATTGTCAACACATAATTTATATTTCTTGACTAAATTAATGGAAAGAGTTAGAATTGAAATAGAAAATGATAATTTATTAAATTTTAAAGAAGAATTCTATAAAAAATATGGTTATACAAATGACAAATTATAGAACTTATATGCGTTATAGCTATACGAGGGGGAATAAAGAATGAATTTATATGAACAACAACCAAATTTTGAAAACAATAAAGCTAAAACAAAAAAATTAATGATAATACTTGGTATTACAATTATTATATTGTTTATACTATCAATAGGGTTGATATTTTACATTTCTTATATAGAGAAAAACAAATTCAAATGTTATATTAATAATGCAAGAGTTTCAATAAAATCTGACATGATGATAATTGACAAAAACAAAAATAATATTTATGTTTCTCTTGAAGATATAGCTGACAAAATTGGTTATACAAAAAATAATGGTGAATATAAAGACCCGTATTCAGAGGATGTAGATAAATGTTATTTGCAAAATAAATACGAAACTGTATCATATATAACCGAGTCTAACCAAATATATAAAGCAATATTGACAGAAAGCCAAAGTTCGGATGCTGATTATGAATATTTTGAAATTGATGAACCAGTATTTATGTCTAACAATAAAATGTATACAACAATTGACGGAATAAGTAAAGGATGTAATTTAGCATATTCATATAATAAGGATAATAATACATTGAAAATATATACAATGAATTATTTATCAACATCTTATGCGAAAACAATACCAGAAAGTGCTGAAATTGCCGCACAAGATAATGTAGAATCATATAAAAATAAAAAAGCTATTTTATATGATATGATAGTTGTAAAAAATACAGCTGGAAAGTATGGTGTAAAAAATTCGTCAAACAACACAATAATTGGTGAAAAATACAAATCTATTTCTTTTGAGGAAGAAGAAGAGGAATTTATTGTAGAGACTGACGATGGAAAATTTGGAATTATAGATAAGACTGGAAAAACAAAAATAACGCCTGACTACACGAGTATAAAACTTATAAGCAAGGCTAGAGGGTTATATCTTGTATCGAAAACTTCAAGTGCATCAAAAACGCAGTATGGAATAATTAACAAAAATGAGCGTGTAATTGTATATATAGAATATGAGCAAATTGGAATAAGTAAAAGTGATTTTCCTACAAATGAAATAGATAACCCATATATATTATTTGAAAAATGTATTCCTGTTAAAAGATCAAATAAATGGGGATTATTGGACCTAAATGGAAATACGATTGCTTCGCTTGAATTTGACAGTCTAGGATGTTTATCTAACTCATCAAAGAATAATCAGGCAAATAGTTTAGTTGTAATTCCAGAATATGAGGCCATAGTCGTACGAAAAGATGGCTTATATGGATTATACAATTCATCTGGTAAAGAACTAATATTACCTCTTGTTACAGATATGTATGTAATAAATAATTCTGGAGAAAATCAATATTATTTAACATATCAAGGTAACACTATGAATGTTATTGAATACTTAAAAAATGTATTAGGGCTTGAGCCTGTTACAAATAATTCTAGTAACGAAAAAACAAATAATAGTAATAATAGTAGTACTAATAGTTCAAATGAAATTGCTAATAATAATGAACTGTAATTTCTAGTAAAAAGAGAAAAAATAAACATAAAAAGCCTTCAATTATAATATATTATAGTAATTTATAATTGGAGGTTTTTATGTATGAAGTTTATAAAAAAGATATCTAAAGAAACATCTGATGCTGAAAGCAGTAACGTAACAAGAATTTTAAGAGGAAGCATTTTATCAATTGTACTTACAATTGCTGGTTTATTAATATATTCTCTAATACTTGTAAATACTGAGATTAGTGAGAACACTATTAATTATGTTGTAATAGGCATAACATCAATTAGTATTTTGATTGGAAGCATATTAAGTGTTTCAAAAATTGCAAAAAGGGGAATTTTTAATGGAGCTATTGTTGGAGGAATATATGTTATTGTAATATATTTATTATCTAGTACAATAAATTCAAACTTTAATATAAATTTAAGTGCAATTATTCTAATGGCTGCTTCAATTATTGCAGGAATGATTGGTGGAATTATTGGAGTTAATATGAAGAGATAGAAATGTAAGATAATATAAACTAAATAAATATAGTAAAAAATAAAAAAATTGCATATAAAAGGTTGATATTTTCTTACAGATAGAGTAGAATTTAACAGTATGGAGGACATATATGATAACATTTTCAGATGTTAAAAATAACAAGGAGATAAATTATCTAATTGAGAGTTCTCAAAAACAGCTGGATGCCTTAGGTTATACAGAGCATTCTATGAGGCATATTAACATAGTTTCAAATAGAGCAGCGGAAGTGCTTCAAAAGCTTGATTACAATGAACATAGAGTCGAACTTGCTAGAATTGCAGGGTATATGCATGATATTGGAAATACAATAAACAGAGTAGACCATGCACATTCTGGGGCAATACTTGCTTATGAAATTTTAAAAAACATGGGAATGAGTTTGGAAGATAGAACAGAAATTATGATGGCTATTGGAAACCATGATGAAGCAACTGGAACAGCTGTAAGTGATATATCAGCAGCACTGATTTTAGCAGATAAATCAGATGTACACAGAAATCGTGTTAGAAACAGAGATATTGTTACATTTGACAAACATGATAAAGTGAATTATGCTGTAACCAATACGGAATTTATTATGGACAGAGAAAAACGTAAGGTAACATTAAATATAACAATAGATAATACAATATGCCCAGTACTTGACTATTTTGATATCTTCATGGAAAGAACAAAGATGAGTAAATATGCTGCCAAATATTTAAATATATGGTTTGAACTAATTATTAATGGAACTAAATTATTATAAAATATGGAGGAAAATAAATTGAAAAAAGCAAAACAAAACAACAAGACATTAAAATTATTAGGAAAAATTTCTGTTGTAGTAATAATTTTACTACTATCACTAATTTCATTTGCAGGCATTTATGTAAAAGACAAAAATGCTATGAAAAATGTAATACCAGAGTATAAATTAGGAACAGATTTATATGGAGCTAGAAATATTTTAGTAAAGGTAGATGATAGCACTACAACTAAAAAATATGATTCTAATGGAAATTTGGTAGAAAACAGTTCAGACAAAGATGAAAATAACGAAAATATTACAGAAGTAGAAGAAAAAGTAAATTCAGATGAATTAAGAACAGCTGAAAATTATGAAACTGTAAAAAATATTATAGAAGCTAGATTAAAATATATGAATGTAGAAGATTATCTTTTAAGATTTGATGAATCTACAGGCAATATTAGCTTAGAAGTTCCAGAAAATAGTAATACAGATTATATTGCTCAATATACAATTACAAAAGGTGAATTCAAAATAGTAGATAACGATACATCAGAAGTATTATTATCAAATGCAGATTTAAAAGAAGCAAAAGTACAATATTCAACAAGTACTTCAGGTACAACTGTATATTTAACAATAGAGTTTAATAAAGATGCTGTAGAAAAATTGAAAAACATATCAAACACATATATAAGTTCAACAGATGCAGAAGGAAAAACGACAACTAAGAAAATAAAAATGACATTAGATGATAGTACAATTATATCAACATATTTCCAAGAAGAAATTTCGACAGGTATAATTCAATTGTCAATGGGGACAAGCACAAACACATCTGAAATACAGTCAAATATTCAATCGGCATCTAATATGGCTGTATTATTAAATACAGATCCAATGCCATTAACATATACAATGGAAACAAACAGATTTGTATATTCAGATATAACAGCAGAAACATTGAAAATAGTGATAGTAGTGCTATGTATAGTAGCATTAATAATGGCTATTTGTATGGTTATAAAGTTTAAGAAAAATGGACTAATGGGCGTAATTGCGGATATAGGTTTTACAGCAGTATTATTACTTGCAATAAGATATGGAAATGTTGAAATAAGTTTAGCAGGAATATTTGCAATTGCAATTGCAGTAATTGTTGAATACATTGTTACAGGGTTAATTTTGAATGAATATAGTAAAAAATATGAAAAAGAGATTTTAATAAAAAACATAAAACATTTGATGGGAAGAATTGCAATTTGTTTAGTTCCATTTGTAGTAATGGCTGTTACATTTGCATTAATTAGTTGGGAAGAAATTGCAAGTATTGGAATGATACTATTCTGGGCTATAATAATAATGATAATTTATAATACATTGATGTTGGTATTAAAAATTTTTGAAAGTAATAATGGAAATGAAAAAAACAAAAAAGAAAGCAATCATGATAGCAAGAAAGCAGACAACAAATAAAATAATGTTTTATAGAAAGGAAACAACAATGAAAAAAGTAATTCAAATATTATTAATATGCTTAATAATAGCAGGAACAATAGTAACAGCAACAGTAGGTTTTAATGTTGGGTTAAAATATTCAGAACATGACGAAATTAGTATAAATGTTGGTTCTAAATTTAATGTTGCAGATATAAAAGCAATTGCAAAAGAGGTATTTGGAAATTCCAATGTGTTAGTACAACAAGTAGAATTATATAAAGATATGGTTCAAATAACTGTAAAAGAAGCAACAGAAGAACAAATTACAACCCTTAATGATAAAATAAATGAAAAATATAAAATAGAAAATCAACTAACAGATATAAAAGTAGTTCATATACCAAATGTTAGACTAAGAAATATAATAAAACCTTATATTTTACCTCTATCAATTGTAAGTATAATTACTATAGTATTTGCAATGATTGCATTCAGAAAACTAGGAGTTTTAAGAGTTGCGTATGAAATGGCAATATCAATAGTCGCACCACAAGCAATACTAGCAAGCTTTTATGCCGTTACAAGAATTCCAGTAAATAGACTAACAACTATAATTGCTATAATGATATTTATCATATCAATAACATTGCCTATGGTAAAATTAGATAAAGAGAAAGAGGATAAATTAAACAAAGATAAAAAATATAACAAAATATAAATCTAAATAAGTATAGTAAAAGGAATAAATAATATAAAAAAATATATAATTAACCAAAAGATGTTATTAATAATAAAATGTATTAATAGCATCTTTTTTGGGGAGGTATATATGAAATTTAAAAAAATATATAATAGACTGCTTTGCAGACTAGATAAAACAGATTTTACTAATGAGGAAGCTATGGAAATATGTAAAAGAACAAATGCATTGTTAATAGATGTAAGAACTCCTGAAGAATACAGAGAAAAGCATATTGAAGGTGCAGTGAACATTCCGGTTTATGAAATTGATAATATAAAAAATGAGATAATTGACCCAAATAAAGTAATATTAGTATATTGTAAAACAGGAAAGAGAAGCAAGATTGTAAAACAAATCTTGACTCAAAATGGGTATAAAAATGTATATACGTTTAGTGCAATCCTGTAAAAAAAATTTAAAAAATTCAAGTTGCTGTAATTTTCTACTTTTGATATTGATAAGGTTAAAAATTTTAGTAAAATGGAATGTATGCGAAAATTCGTTAAAAATTTTTTTGCTAACTATTGATATATTAGAAGAGATACATGGGTTATTCATAATAAAAGGAATCAAATCGTTAATAAGACCCTTTGGTCTTATTTAATGATTTGTAAATTTTGCAAATTTCACAATCTGTGCAAATTGATGCCGAATTTCCAAATATTACTTGTAAAGTATTAATAAAATCATCTGCAGGACTTATTAAATGAATAATAAGTTTACTAGGTAATAATGTTAATAGCGAATTTAATGCATAATCATTTGTGGAGAAGGAAATATCAGACAAGTAACATTTATCTAAATTGTTTTTGGCAAGAGTGATTACATTTTTTTGCTTATCTAGCAAAATGGCTTCTTCATTAAGATATATTAAATGAATTATTTCTGTACATGGAGTTCTAGAAGAAATATATAATCTTAACATATCAACAAACTCAGCGTATTCTCTATTTACAACAAACTGACTAACCGCAAAATCTAATATTTCATCTAAACAGTTAATATATTCACTAATTCTAAAAGTTATAAAACCATCTAAGAAAATAGCCTTATTGTATGAAATATAACGAAGAACAGAGGCCCAGAGATATTTTTTTCTATTGTTTATATGGTTTTCTATAGAAGCAGTGTCAGAATGATTATTTTCCATTAACAATTTACAATTATCTTTTATGATATTCATATCAATCTCATCAAAATAAAAATAATTTAATAATAAAAGTTTATAGATGATAGAATCTTCATATTTATCTATAATACAATTTGTTATTATAGAAGCAAGTTCATTATAAAACTCCGGAATATTATTTCCAATATAGTGAACAATAATGTTAGTGTATTTAGAAAAATTTTTTTTTACAAAAACAATGTTTTCCAAATTTATTTTACCAATATGAAGCATTAAATAATCAATTGTAGAATTATTGTTTGTTTTTATGCATAACGAAACCATTATATAAATCCTCCGTAGTATGAACAAAATCTAATAATAGTATTTACTAAAAAGCTTCTGATATACATATAATATTCTAAAAAATAAGGAGTGCAAATTGTCCATATAATATAATGGTTTGAAATATATTTTTTTTAAAATTTCGGTATGACGCTCTTGGCCGGGGAGTTCCTTCAAACTCCTCAAAAGGTGAGCTTGACCTTATTTTATAGAATAAGGTATTTCAAGTAAAGATTATTTTGCATAAAAATAAGGACGAGCCTTTAGCTAATCCTTATAAAACTATTTATATATTGTATAATCAATTTCAGGGAAAATACAATCTATTTTTGAGATGCTATCTAAGAATTTCTTATCAATTTTATCATCTTTTATTTGTTGATATAATTTTGAAAATCTACCGATATGGTCTTTTATTCTTTTCTTAGCATAGTCTACCATTGTACCATTTGTGATAATAAATAACCAGTCACTACTTTGGGCAAGTAGTAATTCGCGGGCACATTGATTTAATGCTTTTCTCTTCAAACTGTCTTTAGGTTCATCTGGAAATAGATTTGCAAGTTCTACCATCTTATCACCAGCAACATGTAAATGTCTATGAACATAATCGTTTGATTGATTTAACCATACTTCACTGTAACCGTTTGCACCCCAACTAGATCTGCAAGGAGTACATAATTGCATTTGAGGATATTTATCAATGTATTCGCTAGGTGTAATTAAATCAAAATCACATTTATCATAATAAATCTTTTTAAATAATGTGTATAACCAGTCTGGACCTTCATACCACCAGTGGCCATATAATTCAGCATCATATGGGCATAATACAATAGGTGGATTCTGAGTAAAGTTAGCAGCTTCTGTAATTTGTTTCTCACGGGAATCAAAGAAGTGACCTGCTTGTTTATTTATAGAATCTTGAGCCCATTGTAAATTGTAATAATCCTTTTCACAGTTTTTGCCGGTTATTCTGTAATATTTTATTCCAGTTGGGACACGAGCTCCATTACATGCGATATAAGGTTTTATATAATCATAAGGAGCATCGTAGCCGATATCTCTATACCATTCTCTATAATTGAAATCGCCAGGGTAACCATTTATAGAACTCCATACTTGCCTTGAAGATTCTAAATCACGACCAAATGCAACAATTCCATCTGGAGAAACTATTGGAGCAAGTGTGCCATAAATAGGAGTAGGGTTGGCATACAAAATTCCATGAGTTTCTGTTATTACATACTGTATTCCAAATTCTCTTAGGTATTTATCTGCTTCAGGTACATAACCACATTCAGGTAGCCAAATTCCACGAGGTTTTCTACCAAAATATTTTTCATAGCATTTAACACCAACAGCAATTTGAGCTCTTACAGTTTTCTCGTTAACATATAAAATAGGGAAGTAACCGTGTGTTGCTCCACATGTTATAATCTCTAAAACGCCAATATCTTGAAAATGTTTAAAGCCAGAAATAATGTTACATTTATATATGTCTTTAAATACATGCAAATCATTTGAATATCTATCAACATAGTATTGCGCCAAATTTTTTAAAGATTCATTATCTTGGTTTCTAATAACTTCTTTTTTTGCAAGTTCGATATGAGATTGTAAATATTTTATATATCTTTCTTGTAACAAAGTATTATCAAGCATATTTAACAATGGGGGAGTCATAGACATAGTTATTCTAAAATCTACATGTTCATTTTCTAGTTTTCCAAAGTTTAAAAGAAGCGGAATATATGTTTCAGAAATGGCTTCAAATAGCCACTGTTCTTCTAAATAATCTTCACTTTCTGGGTGATGTACAAAAGGTAAATGCGCATGAAGCACAAAACTTACATATCCTTTTGGGTTGTTTTTCATAATTAATTTGTCCTTGCATAATGTATTTAGGTTTTTATTAGGAATAACCTATAAACCTCACAATTGTATTTAAATTATAATTCTATAAAAAGCTATATACTATTAAACTTACATTCATCGAAATTATAGAATGTAAAAAGTGTAAAATAGTAATAAAAGTGCCAGCGCTAAAAAGTGAGGCACTCATAAAAATCTATTTAAATGTTGAGCTAGAAGATGAAGGATTATTTAAATCCAATTGCCAATGGTTGCTATCAATCCAACTATTTTTATTAAAGTCACTTTGTAAATCATATAAATTATAAATTCTTCCAATATTACGAAGAAATGAAATAGATGTAATATCTTTTGCAGTGACAATATTTGTTTTTACATCTTTAAAGTAAACATTTTTAATATTTCTGTCAAATAAAACATGATCATTTGGAGCTTCTATTACATTTGAAGAGGTTACATATAAATAATCATTTTGAATATTTACATGTTTTTCACTGTTATAATATTTAGGCCTACGACCAAGCTCAACAGTATATTCACAATTTGCATCATTTACATGCAAATACCAACTATTTGCAAAATCATCAATTTCTATCTCGAAAGAATAGTGCATAGTGTTATTATGAATTACTAAAACGGGTTTTGTATTGTTGAAGAAATCTTCGCCATATTGCTTTACAAAATTTGCTCTATCTACATCTGAAATATCCCAATATATAAATAAGGTAGTAGGAGTTTGAGCAAGCACTCTAACAACAGTTTGATTATATCTATATGGCAAGTCGTAATATTCAATTACTTCAATTTTTTGTGTTAAATTTGTTGTAGATGTAATTTCATCGGCCGAAAGTTTTTTCTTTCTAGTAGTACTTCTTGATGTAGTTGTTTTTTTAGTAGCTTTTGTGCTAGAAGTTTTTGTTGTACGTTTTGAACTAGAAGCCTTTTTAGAAGTAGAAGAAGTTTTCCTAGTTGACTTACTCGAAACAGAAGCTTCAGTTAATATATCTTTGCTAGAATAAGATTCATTGCTTTCTACTTGCTTTGAAGCTGTAATTTTTGAAGTTCCTTTTTTACTAGATGATTTTACTGCTTTTGTACTAGATTTTGCTTTTTTTTCTTTTTCTGTAGAGGCTTTCGAAGTCTTACTAGTTGGTTTTGTAGTTGAAGACTTTCTAGCTGTTGTTTTTTTCTCTACAACAGGCTTTTCTATCTCATTTAATTCTGTATTTTCTAATTTGCTTGCTGTTTTTCTTGGCATGTTTTTCCTCCTTTGTTTTTCGCTCAATAAAAATCTTATTATATACTATATCAAAATAAAAATAAATTCAATAGTAAAATCAAAAATAAAATTAAAAAAATTATCAAAAAATGTTTACATTTGTAATTTTTTTGTATACAATAGAGCAAGTTAGAAATTATGTGAATAATATACTAAAGAAAATTATGTGAAGGGAGATTTTTCTAAATGAAAATATTAATGCTAACATGGGAATATCCACCAAGAATAGTTGGAGGAATAGCAAGAGTTGTTCACGATTTATCTAAAAGATTAATAAAAGATGGTCATGAAGTAACAGTTGTAACTTACAGAGATAGTGCAGATGTACCAGAATATGAAAACGATAAGGGAGTAAATGTATACAGAGTAGATAATTACATGATACATCCAAACAATTTCATCGACTGGATAATGCAATTAAACTTCAATATGCTATCAAAAGCAACAGAAATTATAAACAAAGAAGGTGGATTTGACGTAATTCACGCCCATGATTGGCTTGTAACTTATGCTGCAAAAAGCTTGAAGAATGCTTATGATATTCCAATTGTTGCAACAATACACGCAACAGAAGCTGGAAGAAACAGCGGAATTCATGACGAAACACAAAGATATATAAATGATACAGAATGGCTATTAACATATGAAGCAACAGAAGTAATTGTAAATAGCAATTACATGAAAAATGAAATTCAAAGATTGTTTGGATTGCCATTCGACAAGATAAATGTAATACCAAATGGAATAAATTTATCTAACTTCACAGGAATTGAAAGAGATTACGATTTCAGAAGACAGTATGCAATGGATAATGAAAAAATTATTCTTTATGTTGGAAGACTAGTATATGAAAAAGGAGTTCAACATTTAATTGCTGCAATGCCAAAAATTTTATCAAACTATAATGATGCAAAATTGATAATTGCAGGCCGTGGTGGAATGATGGATGAGTTAAGAGCAGAAGCAAGTAATTTAGGATTAAATGATAAAATATATTTTACTGGTTACTTAAACTCAAAACAGGTTCAAAAAATGTACAAATGTGCTGATGTTGCAGTATTTCCAAGTACATATGAGCCATTTGGAATAGTTGCACTAGAGGCAATGCTTGCAGGAGTTCCAACAGTTGTATCAGATGTCGGAGGACTTGATGAAATAGTAACACATGGTGTTGATGGAATGAAATCATATGCAGGAAATGCAAATTCAATAGCAGATTCTGTAACAGCATTATTATATGACCATCAATTAGCAACAAACGTATCTAAAAAAGCAAAACAAAAAGTTAAAGATCAATTCAACTGGGAGAAAATTGCTCAAGATACACATTTTACATATGAGAAGGCTATTTGCCAAACAATGGCTGAAAGACAAGCAAAACAGATGTTACAAGAAAAAGCAAAGAAAACGGAAAAAGCAGAAAATTCTCAAAAAGAAATTACAAATTTATTAAGTTTCAAGAAAAGGCACGCATATGCATAAATTAGGAGGTTTGAGGCTATATGAAAATATATGATGATGCTCACAAATTAGCAAAACAGATAAGAGAATCCAAGGAATACAAAGAGTATAAAGAATTAAAAGAAAATATAGAATCAAATCCAGTAAAAAAAGCACAAGTAGAAGAATTTGAACATTTGAGATATAAAATTCAAGTAGAAACTATGCAAGGAAGCGGAAATGCTACTGAAGCAAAACAAATGTTACAAGAAAAATATGCAGAATTATTAAAAGATGAAGAAATAAAAAAATACTTTGATGCAGAAATACAATTTAATGTTATGATTGCAGATGTAAATAAGATTATTGCTGAAGCAATTAAAGATGTATTATAGAGTTGAAAAATAATTACAATTTTGGCTATGTCAAAATTCAATTCTTTTCCGACCTAATATCAAATAAAAAATATATAGTAAAAAACGGAGCACTTAAATACACTAAAATATTTATGTGCTCTTTTTGTAAAAAATTAACTATGCAATTGAATCTATGTAAATTGAATAAAAAATATGCTGATTTAAAATAAGAAATTGCAAACGGTAAATAACACTGAGGCAAACATAATTAATAGAAAAGGAGAGGCTTTTAATGATAATAATATTAAGTATTTTAATAACAATGCTACTATTAACAATAGGTTTGAATATTGGCATAAAAGATTTCAAAAAATTAAGAGGAATAGTAGAAGATGTGAAATTAACAGAAACCATAAAAAAATTTCCAAGCAATACAGAAATATGCAAGCAAACATTAAAAAAATTAAATAAGGAAGACGTAAAAGTCGAAGAAGATAATAGTTCAAAGACAAGCGTGTATCTTGTGTTTAAAAACAAAATAGTAATTGGAAAAGCAAATGTAATTACAAGAATACAAACTGTTATACACGAATGTATTCATACGACACAAGACAAGAGACTATTAAAATTTAATGTGATATTTGCTAATATTAATAATTTATATCTTTTAATAATATCAATATTGAGTTTATTTAATAAAATAAGTTATAGTACTGCTACAATTTGTTTGTGGGGTTTAGCACTTATGCAGTTAACATTGTATGCGGTAAGAAGCTTTTTAGAAACAGATGCTATGACAAGAGCAGAATTCATGGCACAAGATTACATAAAAGAAACAGGCTATGTTTCACAAGAAGAAAAAGAGAAGATAATACAAACATATAAAGATGTAAATAAAGCTGGAATAAAATCATACAATTATGTGCTATTAATGAAAGCTCTGATAAAATTACTAATATATGCAATAATTATGATGGCAATGGTGGAATTATTATAAATAAAACAGCAAATATGAAATAAAAAAATATAACAAGTTGTTTTACTTTTACACTTTTTTATTTTTGTAATTTAAAATAGAAATGTAAAAATTAATTACGAAGGAGAAATAAGTGATGAAAAGGACAAAACAACAAAATCAAAAATTTAATCAAGGGATAACACTTGTAGCGTTAGTAGTAACTATTGTAGTTTTATTGATACTTTCTAGTGTTAGCTTAAATTTAGTTCTAGGAGATAATGGAATAATAGTAAAAGCAAAAGAGGCGGCTGAAACAACAGCAGCTGCACAAGAAAAAGAGGCAATGGAAAGGAATTTACTTGAGAAGGAACTTGAAAACTCATTATCAACACCGGCTGTCGAGCCAACTGATGGTGTAAAAATACCAACAGGTTTTTATTATGTTGGAGGAACTAAGGCTAGTGGTATTGTAATATCGGATAATAAAAATGATAAAAATAAGTATAGAAATCAAAAAGTTGTAGGAACCGATTTATTAGGAAACCAATATGTATGGATACCTTGCACAACGGACAGTTCAAGCTCAGATCTTCAATATGCAAGAACCGAATGGGGAGTTGAAGTAGATGGAGATGATAATTCAAGAGCTATAAAAGATGAACTTACTTTAACAGATGCAAGTGTTACATATTCTGATGCAGATACTGCAAATGGTATAAATGCAGATGTTTCAAAAGAGATAGTTGCACAGATAAAGGCAGAAAAGGCAAGTGTAGCCAAATATGGTGGATATTATATTGGAAGATATGAAGTTGGAAAAAACGGTGATACAGCGGTTGTAAAATATGGCCAAACTCCATATGCAAAAATAACTTGGAGCACAGCCTATGGTTTAGCAAAAAAAATAATTACAAATTCAGAGGCAAATTCATATTTATGCTCGAGTTATGCATGGGATACGGCAGTTAATTTCATACAAAATAATAGTACAGCTAAAAATTATTCTACTAGTATAGAAGGATTTAACGGAAACTGGAAACCACAGGAAGTAAAAGATACGAGTGGAAATGTAATTAAACCAGCGGGTATTAGTCAACAATTAAATACGGGGCTTACAACACAGTTCTGTAATATATTTGATATGGGAGGTAACGAAGCAGAATTTACTACTGAGTTAAACCCAGGTACTTCCGAGACGGTTGTGCTTCGTGGTGGTAATTACAACATCTACTACCTCTGTCCAGCAGGCCACCGTTGGGACAATGGTTCAGGCGATGCCTACATTGGCTACGGGTTCCGCGCCACTTTGTTCTTAAAGTAGCTCTGGCCACTGTTAAGATTACATAAAATATGCGAAAAATAAATTGAAAAGTAAAAATAAGAACATAAGGAAAGAAAAACATGGTAAATGATCCGTTAGAAAGATACAAATCATCGGGAACATTAATACTAATTCCTAAAATAGAAGACTATATAAAATATACATATCAAGTACTTGTAAAAATACCAAGGGTAGAAAAATTTAATATTGGTTCGGAAATAAAAACTTCTTCATTAAGAATGTTAGAATATGCGCATTATTTAAATAAGGATAGGCAAAATGCCTATTCTTACTTGAATAAAATTGATGCATTGATCAGCTATAATAGGTCTATGGTAAGAATTTTAAATGATGAAAAATCAATAACAAAGAAGAACTATGAGACGTGTATTTCAAAACTTGCTGAAATAGGAAGAATGGTTGGAGGACTGATAAAAGCAAATCCAGGCATTAGAAAGTCGCCAAATGAATAGAATAATAATATCAGGTTGTATAAAAAATATAGATTATAGATTAGTTGATAAAGGAAAAGTATATGCGATTTTATTTATTGAGCTACAAAACGAAAAGTCAGAAGCCAATATTCAGGTGATAGCAAAAAATGGTATGGCAGATTTAATTTATCGAAAATTCGAAATTGAAAGTAATATTTTGATTGAAGGATATATACAGAAAACTCGAAAAAATCTTATAGTGGTTATAAGAAATGCGGAAGAATTAGAAAATGGCGAAATGGATAAGAAATAAATATGATGAGATATTATCATATGAAAGTTTAATGAGAGCACATAAGTTATCTTGCAAAGGCAAAAAGCTAAGAAGAGAAGTTATACTTTTTTCGTTAAAGGAAGAAGAATATATAAAATATTTGTATGAAAAATTAAAGAGTGGAACATATGTACATGGAAAATATAGTGCTTTTAAAGTATATGAACCCAAAGAAAGATTTATAGAAAAAGCACCATATATAGATAGAATTGTACATAGGTGGATAGTAGACAATTTTTTGGCTCCATATTATGTGCCAAGTTTTATAAAGACAACATATGCTTGTATAAAAGATAGACGGAATGCACAATGCAACATTAGATTTGCAATTAGGAATGAGAAAAATGAAAAGAGCATATAGAGATTATTATATATTGAAAATGGATATAAGAAAATATTTTAATAGTATTGATAAAAAAATATTATATAAAATATTAACAAGAAGAATAAAAGATGAGAAGCTATTATGGCTAATACGTCAAATATTAACTGCACAGAAACGCCAAAAGGGCATAGAAATAGGAAATTATACATCACAGACTTTTGCTAATATTTATTTAAACGAGTTGGACCAATATGCAACTAGAAAGTTAAAAGTTCCATTTTATTATAGATATATGGATGATATTGTTATTCTTTTTAAAACTAAAAAAGATGCAAAAGAGGCATTGGATAAAATAAAAAAATTTTTAAAAGAACATTTAGAGCTTGAACTAAATGATAAAACTAACATATTTAGAGGAAAACAAGGCGTTAATTTCTGTGGATATAAAATAAATGAAAACAGAATGAAAGTTAGAGATAAGGGAAAGAAAAAATTTAAGAAAAAAGTAAAAAAGTTACTCAGAGAGATAAAAAATGAAAACTTATCTTCAAAAGATGCAAGAATTTATTTGACAGGGCATTTGGGATATTTTAATATTGCAAATACATATACATTAAAAAAGAAAAATATATTATTACAAGATGAATTACTACGAGAAAAAATTATATATTAGGGATAAACTGTAAGCTAATTACTCAACTTCCGAGACGGTTGTGCTTCGTGGTGGTAATTACAACAACAACAATCCAGCAGGCAACCGTTGGGACAATAATTCAGGCAATGCCAACATTAACAACGGGTTCCGCGCCACTCTAATATCATTTTCGATGTATAGGTTTAAGGACCTATGCCAATAAAGTATTAGATATTAAAGAAGTTTATTCCTTCCTATTAAATGGTAAAAATGAATAGAATTTTAGTGCGACTCTGGTAGGAAACGAACGAAACACTAAAATGTTAAATTAAAAATATAGAGAATAGTTGAAAAGAAATGTTATGGAAAAGGAATACTTTCAATAAAGAGATTTGTTGAAAGTATTCCTTTTCTAAGTTTGCTTTTATAATTCATAAAATGTCATAAAAAATATATCCATATTATCCCTTTTTTTAATGTAAGATTTAATAAACTCATAACATGAGTGGAAAATACAATAAATTTATTTAATAGCCTTGCGATATTCCATTAGCTCCGTGCTTTCTCTTGCGAATTTTTGCAATGTGTTAAAAGCTTCACTAACAGAAAGAGTATCTGGATCTATTTTTGCTATATTTTCTATTAAGCTGTCACATTTTTTATAGTACACATATGTATAGTCTGACAATACTGGACTTTGGGTGGATTCTATAATTTTTACTGAAATATTAGAACCACGAAAGTATGCTAAATATTTATTTAATTGTGAAGCAGGAAAACCACATTTTACAACAGAAGCATTCAGATTTGTTAACTTAAAATTAAACAATTTTGATATATCTTTTGCATCATCATCTAGAAATATATAGAAAATTCCGTATTTAAATAAATAATAAACATCGCACTTTTCTTGCTTTAGCTGTAAGTATCTATTGTATAAAGTACTCATATGCACCTCCATAAAACATAAAAATTATATATTAAAAATTGGAAAAAGTATAGAACTATGAGTAGTTGCAAAATTACATTAAATTTATTTAGAAAATAACTAATGGGTAAAATGGAAGGAGAAAAAATGGCGTATTCAGATAAAATTTATAAAAAGGAAAAATTAATAAGTAGAACATTTTATATTGATGAAAAATTATATTTGGAATTAGAAAGATTATCTAAAGAGGTATATGAAGCTTCAATAAGTAAGTTAATAAACGTGGCAATAGAAGAACTGGTTGAAAAAGAAAAAATAGAGGTATACGAGAATAGAAATAGAACTTGCGTTACAAGGTCTATTCTAATAAGAGAGAGTTTGTTAAAAGGTTTGAGCGAATTGAAGATAAAATATGGTTTATCGATTAGTATGTTAGTTAACATTGCAGTAAAAAATGAAATAATGGAAGAACAAAAATATAATATTACATTGGTCAATTGAAAAAGTAATTTCTATTTGGAAAAAGTAAATTCTAGTTATCGAGTAAATGCTATTTATAAGCAAAAATTTAATGTCAAAACATTGATTTTTGCTTGTTTTTAGTGTAAAATGAGGATATAGACAAGAAAAAAAGGCACACTTAAGCGAGTGAATTCAAATTAATTTTTTTTAAGGTAAGACTAATTTCTATTCACTTAATTGTGCTCGCAACAGCGGCAATATTTGGTTAGCGCAGATGCTTCTTGTTACAGTTGATTTTATAAGTTAAGAAGATAAGGCTGTAAAGTGACCTCATCTTCTTTTATCTTCTGTATATTAAACTTTTCTAATGGTTCTTTGCCATAGAAAAACTCGAATGCCTCATACGGTGTTTTTTCTCCAAGCGATTTTCTTGGAACATCTTCCGCTTGTGAATATCTACGTTTTCTATTGTTTTTTATTTCTTTCCCTATTGTTGATTGACTTTTATTAAGTTCTTTGGCTGTTTCAAATTTTCTTAATCCTTTGTTAATGTTTTCTCCAATAATTTTTTATCTTCTAAAGAAAGATGTTTACCATTAAAACTCATAATTAACCTCCTTTCTCAAGAAACATCTGTATCTCTATTATACAACTATAATTTAATCTTACAGCAAGAATTGCTGTAAGACTTATTTACACTATATTTTTATTAAATAGAATTGACTTTTTAAATTAACATTAAAAAAATTTTTAAACATTAATCTTTCATTTTGATTGATTTTTTATATTTTACTGACATAATTTATAAAAATTTAAAAGCATTAAGTTGATAACTTTACTACAAAAAAAATTACGTTAATTATAAAACTGTACTGTTAAACCAGTACAGTTTTATGATTAATACCAAATAACAAATACTTTCTTGAATGTATTTGTTATTTATTATTTTATTCGCTATATAAAGTATTATCGTTACCATAGTATATTTGAGCAGCAATATTATTTTCTTTTAATCTATTCGAAATAAATTCTGCAGAGTTTAAGTTCTTTACATAAACATTTATTTCTTCTTGGCACCCAGTAATTATTCTATCATATTTTTTCAGAATATCTAAATTAAATTCAGTATTATTTAAATATAAATTTTTCAATTTTTTCATATTCCAAAAAGTTAGTTTCATATTTGCAACATTTTTTAGATTCCATTTACTTAAATCAATGTTTCTTATGTTCTGGCAATTCATGAATGTACAAGCCATACCAGTAATATTATTAGCATCCCAATTATTTATTCCCTTTATTTCTTCTAGTTCAACACAATCAGAAAACAAATTGGTTAACTCTCTTACTTTTGATATATTCCAACCACTTAAATCCAAATACTTTAAACTACTGCATTCAAAAAAAGTATCATACATAAATATCACATTTTTCGTATTCATTTTGTTTAATCCATCAATATTAAGTAATAGATTGTCATTGTAAAATAAACGACTTAAATTGCGTACATTATCACTTTTTATGTTTTCAAATTTTATATTTGTTACCTTGCTAAAATTAGAAAATAAATTTTTACAATCAATTGGCAGGTTAATACAATTAGAGCTTATTATAAAAAGTTTATAATTTTCTATTTGTGTTTCATCGTTTACTATATATGCCCAGACTTTCTTATCATTCAAAAAAGAAATATCCCAATATTGAATTGCATTTTCAGGTACACTACTTTCTGCTTTAAATTCAATAGAAGTAATTTTATTTCTATACTTTTCTTGCCAAAAAGCCAATTCATCATTTCTCTTAATCATGATTGCATAATCTCCATTATTGTATGAAGAACAATTATTCAATAATATATTTTTTATATATTTTCCACTCTCGGTTAATATATCTTCTGATAAGGAATTGTTCCATTTATTGTGTTGAACAATACCTGAATACTCTTCTTCTCCCTTTCCATCCCCAACTTGAAAATTCATATCTGTTATACAAAAATTGCACCAACTTAATTTATTGTTGTCCATAAATTTTACAAAAGCATTCGAATAGGCTTCATAAAATCCATCATTCCCATTTGCCATTGTTGTTCCCCATTCGGTTACAAATATGGGTGTTCCATTATTAATTGCTTCTTGTATTTTACTAATATTTTCTTCATTTAACTGCTGGCCTGTATACATGTGTTGAGCAACCATTATATTATTAGTTTCTACAAGTTCATTCATTTTTATCAAGTTTGGACTTCCATCCCAACTTGGGCTTGGAATTATAATTATGTTTTCTTTGCTATTTTTTCTTATAATTGGTATTATTTCATTGCTATACTTTTTAATTTCATCCCACTGTGTCTTATCAGATGGCTCATTTGCAATCTCATATATTATGTTATGATTATCATTATATCTTAGCGATAATTCATTAAAAAACTCTTTTGCAATATCTACATTATTATAGATGTTCTCACTATTCCATAATACTGCAACAACATAAATATTATTTTTTACCAGTAAATCAATCGTATCAAAATAATCTTGCATTATTTTTTCATTATATAACACAATACTGCTATTATGGAAAGAACAAAAAATGAAAACGCCACATTCACTTATACCGGAGCAAAAAGAAAATATCAAACATGGAGAAGTTTATTTTCCAATCCAGAAGTATATTACAAAGCTGACAAAAGAAGCACCTGTCATAACAATGCACTGGCACGAGGAAGCAGAGCTTACCCTTATAACAAAAGGTTCCTGTGTCTACCAGATCGATTTAGTTGAATATGAGGCAAGTACCGGGGATATCCTGTTTATTCCTCCCCTTCTGCTGCATTCCATTATCCTGAAAAGCAGTCAGGACTTCTGTTCGGAAACCTATGTATTCCATATGAATCTTTTGGGAG
>ERZ827440.1209-NODE-1209-length-29904-cov-4.651647_pt1 | contig 29904 bp, 24 predicted proteins | sample MGYA00519774_ERZ827440 | MGnify/ENA primary metagenome ERZ827440 (study PRJEB31778, sample SAMEA3449302) | human gut metagenome | biome: human gut; feature: human-associated habitat; material: faeces | place: United Kingdom | collected 2010/2012 ... | reverse complement strand
CTTAGAAAGAAGATTTCAACAAGTTTTAGTTGAAGAGCCATCTGTTACAGATTCTGTAAATATACTTGATGGTATAAAAAAATATTATGAAGACTTCCACAAAGTAAAAATATCTACAGATGTTATAAAACAGGCTGTTATTATGTCTGAAAAATATATACATGACAGATTTTTACCAGATAAAGCTATTGATGTATTAGATGAAGCTTGCTCTGAAATAAATTTAAACAATAAAGATTTATATGAATTGGAAATACTAAAAAATGAACTTCAAGATGTTCAATCTGAAAAGGCTGAAGCTGCTCAAGCTGACTCTACAGAAGATTATCAAAAAGCAGCTGAATTAAAAATGCGTGAATGCAAACTTCAAGAACAAATTGATGCTTTAAATAAAAGTATGAAAGTTGTTTCTTTAACAACACAAGATATTGCAAATGTAATTGAGCGTTGGACAAAAATTCCTGTAAAGAAAATAACTGAAGAAGAAACACAAAAATTGTTAAATTTAGAGCAAAATCTTCATAAAAGAGTTATTGGTCAAGATGAAGCAGTAAAATCTGTTTCTAAAGCTATTAGACGTAATAGAGCTGGATTAAAAACTACTAAACGTCCACCCTCTTTCATATTTGTTGGACCAACTGGTGTTGGTAAAACAGAACTTGCAAAATCACTTGCTTATGAAATGTTTGGTGACGAAAATTCAATAATTCGTGTAGACATGTCTGAATATATGGAAAGTCATTCAACAGCAAAACTTATTGGATCACCTCCTGGATATGTCGGATACGATGATGCTGGTCAATTAACCGAAAAGGTAAAAAGAAAACCTTATTCAATAGTTTTATTTGATGAAATAGAAAAAGCTCATCCAGATGTATTCAATTTATTATTACAAGTTCTAGATGATGGAAGATTAACTGATAGCCAAGGAAACACTGTAAGCTTTGAAAATACAATTATCATTATGACTTCAAATGCTGGTTCAAATTTAAATACTAATTCAATAGGATTTAATAATAATGAAACTGCAATAAACAATAAAGTATTAGATAGTTTAAAAGAAACATTTAGACCAGAATTTTTAAATAGAATTGACGAAATTGTTTCATTTAAGGCATTAACTAATACAGAATTACTTCAAATTGTTGATTTAATGTTACAAAATACAAATAAAGCATTACAAGATAAGGATATTATAATGAACATATCTGATTCAGCTAAGAATTTCTTATTAGAAAAAGGCACAGATTTAAAATATGGTGCTCGTCCTTTAAGAAGGGCTATACAAAGATATGTTGAAGACGAATTATCAGATTTAATTTTAAAATCAGACTTAAAAAACGGTCAAACAGTTAATATAGATTGTATAAATAACGAATTATCTTTTGTAGTAAAATAATATAATAAAAAACGGAGGTTATTATGAAGAAAAATATACCAAATGTACTCACTTTATCAAGGTTTGTTTTAATACCATTTATTATAGTTTCACTTGTGTGTAACAAATATTCAATAGCTTTCATACTTCTTACTATATCAGGTTTAACTGATGTATTAGATGGTTTTATAGCAAGAAAGTTTAATTTTATAACAGACTTTGGAAAACTAATAGACCCATTAGCAGATAAAGCAACTCAATTATCAATTTTAATAACTTTATCTTTAAAAACAACATCTTCTGGTGAACCAATTATTCCTATATGGATATTGTTCATAATTTTTATAAAAGAATTTATGATGATAGCAGGAGCCTCTTTCCTTTATGGTAAAGATTTAGTTGTATCTAGTAAATGGTATGGAAAACTTACAACAGTTTTATTTTACATTGCAATTGTTTCTTCTTTTATAATTGCTTACTTTAATATACCATATAGATTTGATACATATATTTATTATTTAGGATTAGCAATGACTATATTCTCATTAATTATGTACTTTAATTCATTTTATGCAAAAGGATATTTCGAAAATTTAAAGAATTTAAAAAAGTAAGACTCTAAGGCGAAACTTAATGTTTCGCCTTTTTTATTCAAAATCTTCTAAGAAGATACTTAAATCTTTTTTTCCAATTATTTTAATCCCTTTTTTTAAGTTTTCTTGATCTTCTTCTGGCAGATATTTCGTTAGTATTTCTGTATTTTTTACGAAATGCTCAGCATTATTTTCATCTATGTTATAAATTGATATATGACCATTATTCTCCTTTACAATATAATGTTCAGAACATATACCATCCACTTCCTTAGATATAATTATTTCTTTTTTTGAAAATCTTGTAACCTTCCAATCTGTATAATAGTTTTCGACTTCTTCTTTTGTCATATTTACTATAGCAACTGGAACTTTATATTGCTCTTTTTCTGTATGTCCACATTTTGAAAATGTTTGTTCCATTATTAGTGTTGTATTTGGAAGTACAACTTCTTCTTCAACATTTGTGGATATAGTACTTTCATTTACAATTTCTACTTTGTTTATTGTATTATTTACAATAATTTCTTCTGTTAATTTTGGTTCATGAATTCGCTCTATATAAAAAATTAATGTTCCTATTATTATAACTGTTAAAATTATACATGTTATTATTATGTTTCTTTTACTCATTTTCATCAACTCTCTTTTTATAATATTTTTATTATTATTTGTAAGGTGAAAAATTTTATTCAATTTTTTTGGATTATCCTCCCTGAAATACCTATTTTAAAAAGCTTATAATAATTTTGTCACTTTATATTTTTTACCATTTGTTTTTATTGTTATTTCCCCCATTTCATCTGTTCTATATATTTTTATATTTTGATTTTGTAATGTTTGAATCGTTGTAATTGCTGGATGTCCAAATTTGTTCTTCTTTCCGACTCCTATTAATGCCTCTTGTGGTTTTACTTTTTCTATAAAATCCATGGTTGATGATGTTTTTGAACCATGATGTGGTATTTTTATAATTGTTGCTTTTAATTTATTTGTTTCATTTTTATATGTTTCTATTATTTTTTCTTCAGCAATTTTTTCAATATCTCCTGTAAACAGTATTGAAAACTTCTTATAAACCATTTTACATACCAATGAGTTGTTGTTTATTTTGTTATCTGATATTGGTTCTAAAGCATCTGGCCATAATACTTCGAAATATAAATTTTTTTCTATATATATTTTGTCTCCTTTGTTTGCTATTTTTATATTTATTTTTTCCTGTTTTGCAATTTTTAAGAATTTTTTATAGTTCTCGTTATATTCAAATTGTTTACTTATAATTACATGTTTTACCTTGATATTTTGCATAATATATAGTAAGCCTTGACAATGATCTGAATCAAAGTGAGAAATAAATATGTAATCAATTACTTTTGACCTTCTATTTAACAAATATGGTAATAATATATTTTCACCCACATAATCCTCTCCTATTTCATTTCCTCCACCATCTATAAGAATTTTCTTATTATTTCTTGTTTGTATAAATGTGCAATCCCCCTGGCCCACATCTACAAAGTGTATATACATATTTTCGTCTATTAGTCTAGCTATATTTGTTATAAGGCAAATTGATATGTATATTATAAGTAACTTTTTGGATAACTTTTTTAGAAATAATTTTTTAGATTGTTTTGAATTAAATTTTATAAATTGAATTATTACTATTACATAATACACAATTACAGAAAATAAATATGGCGTACATATAATTATACTTGTAAATTCTAATTTAGATAATATACTCACCATTCCAATCAAACATTTTATAAAAAAATTTAATAGTATTGATATTATTCTCGCTAAATTTATTGAAAAAAAAGAAACAAAAACGCTTGTAAAAATTAATGGCATTATACATGATAATAATAAGCTTGCCAGTATATTTGATATTATAAAGATATAAGAGAATTTATGATAATATATAATAATTATTGGAAGAATTATTATATTTGCTGATATACTTAATGCTATTGACTGTTTTATATATTTTGTCAGCTTATTTTTATTTAATATTTTTATATAATTAAACATTTTTACAATTATATTATAAAACAGTAATATTCCCAATGTTCCTCCTGATGAGAGCAAAAAACTTAAATTTAATATAGAATATGGGTTTATTATTAATATTACTAAACTTGCCAAGCTTAAATTAGTTAAACTATCAGATTTTCTATTTAATAATTCTGCTAAAATATATAATACAGTCATTATTGTTGCTCTTACAATTGATTCGCTATTTCCAACTAAATTGCAAAATACAGTTACAATTATAATTAAAATAATATTTTTCTCAGATTTTTTACATCCTAATATCATATATGAAAAAAATAAAATAATGTATGTCATATGCATTCCAGATATTGCAAGTATATGTGATAAATTGCATATAGAAAAACTATCTATAATTTCTTCACTTATATTTGACTTATCACCTAATATCAAGGCATTGCACATATTTGCAGAATCTTCAGGCATTATTTCATACAGTTTTTGTTTCAAATTCTCATATAATTTATTTACTAAAATATTATATTTTGACATTTCGCCATTACATATTACTTTTATGCTATCATTATTGGCAGTCACAGTTCCAAATATCTTTTTTGTTCTTAAATATTCATTGTAATTATATCCTTTGTAATTTCTTTGATAATCTGCTATTTCAAATTTTCCCACTGCCCTTACTTTATCTGCATATTGAATATTATTATTTTTCTTTGTTTTAAGAATAATCTTTATGTTTTTGAATTTTTGTGGATTAGTTACTTTCATAATATATTCTGTATTGTAATCTGATTCTTTATATTTATTTAATATTATACCTTCAATTTTTATATCATCTATATTTGTATATTTATTATATCTATTAGAAGTTATATGCATATACATACATGCACAAAAAATTACAATCAGGCATGCAATTATCAGCTTATTTTTATTTTTTATAATCATATATATATTTAATATTGTAAATAAAAAAATGGAGATTATATTATAAAAATATAACCCCCATATTAAACCACATATATAACTTATAGTAATTATAACAATTTTCCTTTTCAAAAATACTCCTTACTATAAAACCCCTATTATAAAATTCTTCTAGCTGTTACATATCTTTGTTGATATGAAGCTGATGATAATGAAGAAATTGTTACACCTGTTTTTGGATTTGATGCATGAATAAATTGCCCATTTCCTATATATATTCCAACATGACCAATTTCTGTTTTAGCAGTATTTTTAAATATTAAAATATCTCCTGGTTGTAAATTACTTTTACTTACTGCTACACCATCATTAGCTTGTGTTTTTGAAGAACGACTTAATGAATATCCAAAATGTTTATATACATATTGAACAAATCCTGAACAGTCAAATGACCTTGGTCCATTTGTTCCATAAACATATGGATAACCTTGAAATGTTTTTGCATATGCTACAATTGCATCTGCAGATTTATTAGATTCTGTTGTAGTTTCTTCTTTTTGTTCTTCAACATTATTTTCCTCATTGCTTTCAGTTAAACTATTTGAACTTCTTGATGTTGTTTCAACTTTTTTTGATGAAAGCAATGATTTTTGAATATATACTTTTTTACCATTAATATCAACAATGTACCAATCACCATCTTCACCTGTTACAGTTACTTTATCGTTAGTGTCAAACTTTTTAACTACACTTGATGATTTATTTGCTTCACTTCTTGCATTTACAGAAGTTCCTTTTACATAGTATGTCTTTGATGTTTTTTCTGATTTTTTATCTTCTTCCTTTTTATTTTCATCAGCTTTGACATCATTATTTTCTGTTGTAGTATTAGTATCATTATTGTCTTGTTTTTTTGTATTATTCTCGTCATTATTTGAAGTTGTTTGCTCTGTTACAGATATCTTGGCTGTTAATACCCAACCTTCTTTTGATTCATTTTTTACATAAGACCATGCTCCTACTGAACTTAATACTTCATATTTTTCTCCAGATTTTGTTTTATTTATCTCATCACTATTAATTAGTGGTATTATTCTTATTGATACTTCTTCTGATACAGTAGCTTGTTTTATTTTTGGTTCATTATTTTGTGTTTGATTTTCTGTATTGTTTTGCTCTTGTGTAACATTTTCCGTTGTGGTATTTTGTTGTACATTGTTTTGTTCTGTTGTAGTATTTTTATTTTCATTGTTTGTCTCGTTTTTTACTTCATTTTTAGTTTCATTTTTTGTTGTATTGTTATTGTCTTTTACTTTAATGTATTGTTTACTAACATATCCAACTTTGTTTCCACTTTTTATTTTACACCAATCACCATCTTCACTAATTACTTCTACTTCTGTATTTTCATCAAGTAGTTCTAATATTTCTGATGATGTACTTTTATCTTTTCTTAATCTCAAATCATTTGCAGTAACAGTACCAGTTGTTGCAAATACTGTTGTGTTAAAACATAAAAATAAACTTAAAGTTATGCCAATTATTATAACCATAACCATACTTTTTTTATCTTTCATTTTTCATTTCTCCTTTTTTGAAACTGTGCTTAGTATACCTTATTTTTACAAAAAAGTCAATTTTTTCTACGGAAATAGCAAAAAAATAAAAGCATAGTTTAACTATGCTTTATATGAATTCATATTATATTTATATAAATTTCAATTATTCTAATTATCCATTAACTGCATCTTTTAATGCTTTTCCAGCTTTGAATACAGGAGCTTTTTTAGCAGCTATTTTCATTTCTTTACCTGTTTGTGGATTTCTTCCTTTTCTTTCAGCTCTTTCTCTTACTTCGAATGATCCGAAACCTACTACTTGGATTTTTTCTCCGTCTTTTAAAGATTCTGCTATAACATCGATTAATGCATTTATTGATGCTTCAGCATTTTTCTTTGTGTCTCCTGTTTTAGCAGCTACTGCCGCAATTAAATCAGATTTGTTCATTGTTCATTACCTCCTATTGAATTTCATATTATGTACTTTATAATTCCGGTCTATTGCAGATTTATAAACTACTATAATGAATATTCGCCAAATTTATGCAAAATCCTTCTTTTTTCCTCATTTTTTCTCATAATTTTTATTTTTTTCTGAAATTAGGAATAAATGGTATCAATCCTAACTCATCTTTGTTCAAAATTTTTAGAGCAATTACAGAAAGAATATACATTAGTCCAGCGATTACTATTGCTAATATTATAGCTATATTTTCTATAAATATACCTTTTAAGAAGAAATAACTGTAATATAACGCTATGCTCATTATACATGAAGCAATTACAGGTTTCAAGATATATTTGAAAAAATTTAATTTTATTTTAGTATATTTTTTCATTACATTAAAACTTATACTAAATGCAATCAAATGACATGTCATTGTTGCAACACATGCCCCTGCAGTTCCACCAATAAGATATGTTTCTGGCAATCTTATCAAATTAATATTTAAGAATATTTTTGTAATAACCCCAATAAATATTGAAATTGTCGGTATAAATACCTTACCAACACCTTGCAAAACTGAATTTATAATTTGCTCTAGTGCTATAAAAATCATTGAAATTGCACTAATTTTAAGTAACCAGCTTCCACTGTTGCTTTTAAACAATAGCACTAATATCTGATCTGAAAAAGCAATCATTCCAAAACAACATGGCAAAACCAATAATATTGTAAACAACAGATATGTTTTTATAATTCTATTTAGCTCTTTACCATTTTTTTGCGCATTAAGTGATGATACCATCGGTATAATTGTAGTTGCAATTGCAATTATAAAAGAAACTGGTAAAGATGATAATACATCTACTTTCCCACTTAAAACTCCATATTGTATTTTTGCACCAACTTCACCTATATTCTCTTTCAAAAATCTAACTACTGTAACAGAATCAATATTTCTATTTAATGAAGCCAAAATACTACTTAATGATATTGGAATTGAAACTTTTAAAATTCGTTTTACATATTCCCTTTGAAATCCTATTTTAATATCTTTTAAATTGTTTTTTTTGTATAAATATATAAAGCTAAATAATGTGGCTAGTGTTGTTGCAAAATTTGCAACAGCTGCCATTATTATTGTATTAGCACTTGTTAAATAGAATGCAATTTCCACCAAAATTATTGTAAATACTGTTTTTAAAACTTGCTCTACACTTTGTGATTTTGCTGTTATATCCACCCTATTTATTCCATTATAAAAACCTCTATATACAGAAATTAAACACACATTAAATATTGCTGGAGATAAAGCAATTATTGTATATTTAGCTTCTCCAATATTAAGTAAATTATTTGAAATAAAATCTGCAAATATTGCTAAAGAAATACTTCCAACTAAACCAATACAAGCAAAAATTCTCAATGCACTTTTTAAGATTTTTGCAACTTCTTCTCTATTTCCAGAATAATTTTTCTCTGCAATTAACTTTGCCACCGCATTTGGAACACCTATTGATGATATTGTAAGTAGCAAAGCATATATTTGATATCCAGAATTATATATTGCATTTCCCCAATCACCAAACCCTGGTTTGTTTGCCAAATATAGCTTATACACTAACCCCAATATTTTTACAACACACTGTGCAATAATTAGCGAAATAACACCATTTAAAATTTTATTTTTATTTTTCATATGAAATCCTTTTTTATTTTAATATATTCATATACCTACGTATAATTCCTCTCATTTATTATCCAAATCTCAACAAATTATGCCAAAACACTTGAAATTTTGCCCAATTTATAGGATAATATAGAAGTACTAGTTTAATTTTTGAAAGTGGTGAAAAAATTGAAAATAATTGACAAATTCTTAAAGTTATTAAAAACTGACAGAAACACATTTCTGACATTTATATTAACTTTACTAACTATATATTTAACAATAGATAGAATCGCAGAAATTTTAATTATGATATTTACAGGAATAGGAAGTTCATATTGGGGACCAATAAAATACGCATTAGCTTTTTGTTGTCCTATATTTGCTTTCCTATTTTCTTGTAGTTCAAAGTTTGCAAAATCGGAAAAAACAAAACTATCATTTTTTTATTTGTACGTAATTGCTTTATACTTATTAATAATTTCAATGGTAACACAAGCGGTTAATGCTGGATGTTGGCTATTGCTTTTATCTGCACCTTCATATCCTATGATTGCTACACAATTTTCAAGTTTAATAGCACCTGCATTTCGTAGTATTTCATTGTATTTTCCGCTTACAACATTTTATCCTGTTATAAAATGGCTAATAACAACAATAAATGATAGCACTGACATTCGTGAATCTATATATTCATATTCGGGTATTAACTTATCAAATAAAACAACATCGACAACAGGAGAGTATAGTTGTGAAATTAAATTATGTACTAACTCCAACTCTGGAAAATCAGTCAAAATTTCGGAAGATAAACGTTTTGAAGCAATGCTTGTTGTTGGTGTATCTGGTGCAGGTAAAACTTCTTTAATATTTGAACCTATGATTGCAAGAGATATAGAAAAAAAATATTTCTATAAAAAGACCTCGAAAGAATTTGGATTTGCAGCATTAAAATCAGGACTTGCTACTTTAAACTGTCCTTATGATAATGATTATATAAATAAAAATTTTTCATTAAATATGATTTCCCCTAATTCATCTAAAGTATCTAGTTATAAATCATGTATGAAAAAATTAATTTATGCCACATCTGATGATAAAATTATTTATAGAAATTTAGGCTTAACATATATTTCTCCAGATTTTGAATCAATATCTCGTATATTGAAAGTTGCCCAAAATTATCATGTGAATGTGAATTTAATTGATCCAAATTTCAAAGATTCACCTGGATTAAATCCTTTCTCATATGATAATCCATTGCAAACCTCCATAATTATATCAACAGTTTTAAAAGCTTTACATAGCTCTAATAAAGCTGATATGGATTTAAATTTAGGTGTTCAAGCTAACTTTGCTACGCAAGCAATTGAAAACTTATCTATATTATTAAAAGTAATGTATCCAAGAATGCATGATGATGAATTACCAACCCTAGAAGATATGCTAAATGCTTTTAATGATTTTGATATTATTCAAAATATGTGTGAAGAAATGGAAAAAGATGAAGAGCTAGCTAAAAAATTCAATATCTTATTAACTTACTTTAAAAAGAATTTTTATAAAAGTAGTACCTACCGTCAAGATACTGAAAAATACATATCATCAGCAATAACCCAATTAGATAATCTATTAAGATATCCTGGTATTCGCGATATTTTATGTAAGAGAACTAATAATTTAAATTTTGACTCTGCTTTAGCTAATGGTGAAATTACATTATTATGTACAAGACGTGGTGATTTAGGATCTGTAGCTCATACTGCTTTTGGATTATTTTTCCTATTATCAATGCAATATGCTGTATTAAGAAGACCTGGTATAGAATCAACACGAATTCCACACTTTTTATACATTGATGAATTTTCAGATTTTGTATCAGATTCAACAGAAGCGTTATTTACATTATATAGAAAATATAGAGTTGGTACTGTTATCTCGGTGCAAAATTTAGACCAGCTTGGTGCTAAAAACAACAAATACAAGAAAACAATCATTGCAAACTGTTCACATAAAATTGTATTTGGAAATAATATTCCAGAAGATAATGATTGGTGGTCTAAAGAATTTGGTTTAAAAAACAAATGGTCTTATGGTCAAAGTTATGATACTGAAAAGGGTACATATTCTTCTACTCTTAGTGGTATTAAAGCTGACTATACTGAAAACTATAAACCTGGAAAAATACAATCTCTTAAATTCAAACAATGTATCTATAAAATACGTGATTCAGGTGGAAAAAGCAGTGTTGGTATTGGTGTATTAAATTTCTTAGATGCTAAATATAACGAAAAACAACCAGTAATAAATTTGAATTTTTCTAAGTTCACTAATGGAATATCAGATGATAATCCAGAAACAACCAAAAAGAAAATAAAGAAAAATGTTATACCAACATTCGTAAATGATGACGATTCTGAAGAAGAATTAGATCCAATTCGTTCAAATAGTTTTGATTCGATATTTGATAATGCTGATGAAGGTGATGCAATAATATCACCAACAAATAAGAAAAACAAAAAAAATAATAATGAATAAAAATAAAAAAACATCTTTATTAAAAAAATAATAAAGATGTTTTTTATCTCAAAAATTCTAACATATTTCCCTTATTCATGTGACTAGTTTAAAATATTGTTAAATACTATCTAAAAAAGAGCTATAGATTTATTTATGTGAATATTTTTTTGATTCACTTCATTACTTTATAGCTCTTTTTTATATTAATCTAATAATTTTATTTTTGTATTTTTAATTTTGTATTTTCCGGTTTCCTCATTTAATACAAATTCAGTTAATGATTCATCTAAGTTTTCATCATTTTGTTTTAAATCAGTTGTAAAGTATAATTTAATTTTGCCTATTAATAAATCATTCATTACTATTGTTTTAAATGTTTCAGCCATATGTTTATCATCTTCACAAACAATTATTAATTGAGGTAAACTTCTAAAACCTGAATCCATTGGAACAAAATTATCATAAAAATCTTTATAAAATTTCATTTTATCAATTAATTTCTTTTGCCAGTCATCTTCTCTTCTTACAACTTCAAATACGAAATCTATTGATTTATCATTCTTTGTTAATTTTATTGCTCCACCTGTTGCTTTAAATGTTTTTCCTGCCATTTTAGCAGTAATTGATGGCTTTGGTGTATAACTGTCAAATGCTTTTACTTTTCTTAAATATGCTATTATTACTTGATTTCCTGCTAATCTCTTTTTTATCATTGCAACTGGTTTTGTATTGTCTGTTGGTTGCCATTTACATTCTTCTCCTCTTGAATTAAGTAAATATTTTCCCATTTTTTCAAGACAATAAATTCTATAAATTCCTTTACCATCATCTGAGTTAAAATAATATCTTGTCAATATTTTTGCTTTTACTAATTGATCTAATTTTCCATTTAATTTATCTTGAGATTTTATTTCAAAACCATTTATTTCTAATAATTGAAATAATTGTCTTGAAGTAATAAATTCAAATTCGTTTACTAATGATAGTACCTTAAAATGTAAATCGTTAATATGTCCCAAATTTATTCTTTGAATAATTTGATTCATAGAAACATATCCATCCTTACCATCAAATACTTTTATTTCACCTTCCCTAATTGCAAATGGTGATGTCACAGCTTTTATTTCGTTATCTTCAACCACAGTATTTTACCTCCTATAAAAATATTTAAACAATTATTAATTTTATCTTTTTCTTCTCTGGTATTATTTTTTTGACATAAACATTAACATTTTGTCCATATTCAATTCCATCTTTATACTCAGCTAGTCCAACTAGGTTTGGCTTTAGCTCTATGAAAATTCCGTTTTTTGATTTTTCCACTTCTCTTGCTTTTCCAACTATTGTTGTTCCAACTTTTATGTCTTGAATATTTTCTTCCCATGTTCCTAAAAGCTCTTTGTATGTTAATATTATTTTGCCATGCTCTTTATCTATTGATTTTACCATAATATTTATCTTTTGTCCAATATGTAATCTTTCTTTAGGACTTTTTATTCTTGCAACTGACATATCTTCAATATGTACAAGTCCAACAACGCCTCCGCCAATTTCAACAAAAGCACCATATGGTTGTATACTTTTAACAATGCCCTTTAAAACATTACCTTCTTTTACATCGTTTTTTAACCATGTTATAGCATCTTGTTCTACATCTTTTCGTGATAGTATGTAATTATTAGATTTATCTATTCCCTTTACTTTAAATTGAACATACTTGTTTACTTTACTTGTACTAATATTTGTTTTATCATTTTTTCCTATTAGTTCAATTTCATTTCTGTTTATTATTCCTTTTTTATTTTCACCAAAGTCTAAAAGTAAATTATAATTTTCATCACATTCAGTTACCCTTGCCTCTAATATTTCTTGTGTTTTTATAGCATTATCTAACATATTACTATTTATTGTCCTTTGTTTTTTAAACCATCCTTCTGGGATGAATTTTTGATATCTCATTTTTACTATCTCCTTTATCTTATGTATTGTGTTTATTATATAATTAAATTTATTGATTTACAATAGTTTTTATCTCTTCTTTTGTTAAAAATCTCCATTGACCTATTTTTAGATTTTTAACATCAATATTTGCAATTTTTGCTCTATGTAATGCGATAACTTTTTTTCCGACTGCTTCGCACATTTTTCTTACTTCCCTATTTTTTCCTTCATGTATTATAATTTCCAATCTAGAAATATTTTTTTCCTTATCTATTTTTAATATTCTTACTTTTGCTTTTCCTGTAATATATTCATTATCTATTTTTACACCATTTTTTAATTTTTCAACATCATTTTCATCAACAATACCTCTAACAGTTGCATTATATGTTTTTTCAATTTCATTTTTGGGATGTGTAACTTTATTTATAAAATCTCCATCATTAGTAAGAATTAGTGCACCAGATGTGTACATATCTAATCTTCCAACTGGTAATACTTTAGTTTTGTTACCTTTTATTAAATCTAATACAATTGGTCTATCAAATTGATCTTTTACAGTAGTTACATATCCAACTGGTTTATTTAGCAAAATATATTCATATTCATTATTTTGCTCTATTTTTTTATTATTAAAAATAACTTCATCTTTTTGTGGATCAACCTTTGTGCCAAGTTCAGTTACAATTTTACCATTTACTTTTACTTTTCCAGCTAAAATATATTCTTCTGCTTTTCTTCTTGAACATACTCCTGAATTTGCAATAAATTTTTGCAATCTCATTTCTTCCAAATTATTCACCTCTTTTCAATCGTTCTTCGCATATATCAATTACTTTTTTAAAATAATCTGGAAGTTCCGCTTCTAAATGCATTTTTTTGCCAGTAATTGGATGCTCAAAATCTAAGCTTTTAGCATGAAGCATTTGACCCTTTACATTAAATTCATTTTTACCATTAGAATATACTTCATCTCCAATAACAGGATGTCCAATTTCGGCCATATGAACTCTTATTTGATGAGTTCTTCCTGTATCAATTTTTACCTCTAGTAATGTATATTTATCATATCTTCTTAATACTTTAAAATGAGTTATTGCTTCTTTTCCGTCTTTGTCTACAGCCATCTTTTTTCTGTCTTTTTTATTTCTAGCAATAGGCATATTAATTGTCGCCTCATTTTCTTTTATTATTCCCCTTACTAAGGCAATATATTTTTTATTTACTTTTCTATCTTTTATTTGTTCACTCATTTTTAAATGTGCTTTATCATTTTTAGCTACTATTAACAATCCAGATGTATCTTTATCTAATCTATGTACAATTCCAGGACGTTTTTCTCCTCCAATTCCAGATAAAGAATCTTTACATATATTCATTATTGCATTTACTAATGTTCCATCTTCATTTCCATTTGCTGGATGAACAACTAATCCCTTTGGTTTATTTACGACAATAATGTCATTATCTTCATATATAATTTCAATTGGAATATCTTGTGCTTCTATTTTTGATTCTTTTGGCTCTGGAATTTCAATTTTTATTACATCACCTTTTTTTACTTTATACGAACTTTTTTTAATAACATCATTTACTAATATATTTCCATCTTCTAACAATTTTTGAATAACAGCTCTTGATAAGTCTGAATTTTCATTTGCTATATATGAATCTAATCTTATGTTATCATTATTTTCAACTATTAATTCTTTCATTTACTTCTCCACCTTCATTTTTTAAGTATGAAATTCCAATTATAATTACTCCAACAACAATACATATGTCTGCGAAATTAAATATGGGAAAATCTACTATTTCACTAAAGTCTATATAATCTATTACATATCCTCTAAATAATCTATCTATTAAATTTCCTATTCCACCTGAAATTACTAATGCAATTCCAAACAATGTTAACCTTTTTAATTTGTTAAATTTTAACATAACGTATATTAAAGCTACTATAATTATTAATATTGTTATTATAGCAAATATTTTTGCCCCACCTTGTCCAATACCAAATGCAATACCTCTATTTTCACAGTATGTAAAATTCAAAATATTATTTATCACATTTTCACATACAATCTTTTGATTAACTACTATATATTTAAAAATTTGATCTAATATTATTAGTATTGAAATAAAACCAATATAAAAAAACTTTTTCATTTAATTAACCTCATTATCATTAGCAGATAATCTTTCATATATTGCAAATCGTCCGTCATCATATAGCTCCTCATAATTAGAATCTTTTGCAATTAACGAATTTAATTTAGAATTTGAATATGTTATTACATGTGTTACATCATATTTTTCAAATTCATTTTCATAATTTGATGCTAAGCTCGAAATATCTAAAAAATCTGTAAAGATATCTCTTCCTTCATATTTTCCTTCTGAATTTTTCTTACCATTGAACTCTGGTGTGTATAAATCTGCTCTTGAATCTATAAATACCGGAATTCGTCTGTATAATAAATAACTGCCATAATTATATTCATTATACAAATGTAGGTTTTCAATTCCAACTCTCGGAATCAAATCATTTATAATGAAATTAGAAGCTGCTACTGGATATGACTTATCATTCACATACGGATCATGTTTTTTATTTTTACACTCATAAAATGCTATTCCACATATAATTATTACTATTATTGAAAATACAGTAGGCATTATCCAATAACAATTACTTTCTTTTTTCTTCTTTTTTATTTTCATCATTTCATATACTTCGCATATTAATTTTAATAAAATAAAGTTACCTATTAATACTAGCATAGATACCTGTCTTTGAGACATAAAACTTAACACAATAAGGCCCGTCAACATAAAGAAATCTCTAACTTTTATTTTTGCTTTTGTAAAAATTAATATTCCCAGTACAATTGTCAAAATCACTATCATATTATCATTTTTAATTAATGTTAATGGTAAATGTTCACTTATATTTTGTGTTGTATTTCCTTCATTTGTTTTTATTAAATATGTATATGGTGTATCTTTTATAGGTGTCATTAAACCTGTGAATATACAAATTACTACTATTAAAATTAGCCATTTGATATTTTTTTCTTTATTTAATTTAAACTTATATAAATTTGAAAAATTATCATTTATTTTTTCATTATAAAGTGCTTTTTGTTTTTGTATATCTTTTATTTTGTCATTAAATTCTTTTTCACTCATTTTTTTCTTTTTAAACATTAGAGCAATTTTCTCGTATATAGCTTTATAGTCTACAGTTATAAAGAAATAAATTAGTTGTTCTGCAATAAAAGGTAAATACAAAACAAAGTAAAACGGCCATACTGCACAATGTACATTAGCAATTATTACAGAAATTATAATTAAAGATATTGCATATTTAATTTTTTTGGTTGCTAAAAACTCTTCTATACAAAAGTATGTTAGTGCAAATAATATAAATGTTAATAATTGCGCCCTTGCAGCTATAAAATTTTTTAAACAATATAGTGATGCAATTGTCATAATAAAAGACCCAATTGTGCTTTTATTTAATTTTTTATTTACTCCAAATATTACTAACCCAAGTATTATCGCTAAAGCGCATGTTGCATAATATAATCCCTGAAATCCATTTATATTATATATAACATACGTTGCTACATCATATAACCAATGTGGATATGTGTATGGCAAATTTTCATGCCATGAAAATGGCTCTTTCATATCTAATCCACCATTCCATGGTAACAAATCAGTTACTTTATTAGTATTTTTTATAATATGCTCTCCAATTCTTATAGTATAAAATGTATCATTTTGAAATGTTTTTGGTGTTATTGAATATGAAAAAAAGGCAATAATAATAATTGAAATTATTATTGTTATTTTTTTTATAAAATCTCTTGTTTTTTCATTCATTTTTTTCATTTCCTTTCAATTTTTATGTAATAATTATACCAAATTTTGTATTTGTTTTGCAATAAATTTACGCAATTATTAATCGCATATTTTTCTTATTTTATTTGAATTTTTTTATTTTATATGTTACTATTTTTAAGATATTTTTTATAGAAAGGATTACTATTATATGGAAGATAAATTATTAGCTAGGGTTCACTCTTTTGAATCATTTGGTGCCGTTGATGGACCAGGAATTCGTTATATTATATTTATGCAGGGTTGCCATTTACAATGTAAATATTGTCAAAACAGAGACACATGGAACCCCACTACTGGTACACTATATAGTGTTTCTGACTTAATGAAAAAAATTTTGAAATATAAAAACTACTTCATTGCATCTGGAGGTGGTGTAACTGTAAGTGGTGGCGAACCACTACTTCAGGCAAAATTTCTTATAGAGCTATTCAAAGAATTGAAAAAAGAAAATATTACCATCGCAGTTGATACTTCTGGTTCAGTTGTATTAACAGACACAATTAAAGAAATAATTTCACTTGCGGATTTATTTTTATTAGACATAAAATGTATAAATGACGATATTTGTAAAGATTTAACTGGTGTTTCTAATAAAAGAGAGCTTGAATTTGCAAAATATTTATCTGATAACAATAAAGATATGTGGATAAGACAAGTATTAGTTCCTGGAATAACTGATTGTGAAGATGATTTAATAAAATTAAAAGAATTTTTACATTCTTTAAAGACTGTAAAAAAAATAGATATTTTACCATATCATGACTTAGGAAAATTTAAGTGGACAAATTTAGGATTACAATATCCTTTGGAAGGAGTTCGCACTGCAAATAATGAAGATATACTAAGAGCAAAAAAAATTCTTGGATTAACCTAGTTTATTTTAATACTGTAATATATTCCTTAACACAGTAAATTATTTTATTTATAAGTTATATAACCAAAAAAAATAATATAATATAATTTTAATTACATTAAATTTGCATTATTTTATTATTAAATAAAAAAGGTTGTAACTACTGATAATAGTAATTACAACTTTTTTATACACATTATTATTCTTGAGTATATGGTAACATAGCAATTTGTCTACATCTTTTTACTTCTAAAGTAATATCTCTTTGATGTTTAGCACATGCACCTGTAGCTCTTCTTGGTAATATTTTACCTCTTTCATTAATGAATTTTTTTAATTGTTCTGGATTTTTATAATCTAATACAAGATTTTTGTCTTTACATAAAGGACAAACTTTCTTTCTTTTCTTGAATTTAGGATTAAAATCATCATCATTATTATTTCTGTTATTTCTTCTATTATTTTTCTTATCAGCCATTTTATTTTTTCCCCCCTAACTATTAATTAAAATGGTAGGTCATCTCCTGAAAATGTTTCAAAGTCTGAATTTTCACTTGCTCCAGTATTTTGTGTTGGCATTGCTCCAAAAGTAGCATCGAAATTAGTGTTTCCACCCATGTCTCCGTCTCTTTTGCTATCAGCAAAATATGCTTCTTCAGCAATAACTTCTGTTACATAGTGTTTTTGACCTTGTTCATCATCCCAAGTTCTTGTTTGTAATCTTCCGATTATTCCAACTTGTTGACCTTTTTTAAAATATTTACTACAAAATTCACCTAATTTGCTCCATGCAACTATATTAAAGAAATCAGCTTGTCTTTCTTCACCTGGACGAGCAAATCTTCTATTTACAGCTAATGAAAATGAAGCAACTAATGTATTATTAGTTTGTGTGTATCTTACTTCTGGGTCTCTTGTTAATCTTCCCATTAATATAACTTTGTTCATAATTTCACCATTCCTTTATTTATTAATAAAGGCCTTTTTCTTACAATTATTAATCTTTTTTTACTGTCATGAATTTTATAATTTCATCTGTTATTCTGTAATTTCTTTCAAGCTCTGCGATTAAATCTGAATTAGCTTCGAAATAGAATACTGCATAAAATCCTTCTGAGAATTTTTTTACATCATAAGCTAATTTTCTTTTTCCTAATTCATCAACTTTTTCTACTTTACCATCATTATTAATTAAATCTGTAAATTTTGAAATTAATGCTTTCATTCCTTCTTCATCTACAGTTGGATTAATAATGACAACACTTTCGTATTTATTCATTATTTTTTCACCTCCTTATGGATATAAAACCTACACTTTTTGTGCAAGTAAGGAAAGATAGTTTATTTACTATTTTTCTCAATGTTGGTATTTTATCACAAAAATGCTATTAAATCAATACTATTTTTGTATTATTTATTGACTTTTTTCTACAAAATAATATAATATTTTACATATACACTTTTTAGGAGGAATTTTTATGTTTAAAGAATTTAAAAAATTTATAATGCGTGGAAATGTTTTAGATATGGCTGTGGGTATTATTATTGGTAATGCTTTTAAAGATATAGTTGACTCTTTGGTTGATAATATCATTATGCCAGCAATTTCATGTTTAATTGGGAAAGTTGATATTTCAGGGTTAACTGCTAACATTGGCGAAATACATATTGCTTATGGTCAATTTTTAAATACAATTTTAAACTTCTTAATTATTGCTTTTTCATTATTTATGGCAATAAAAATTGTTAATAAAATTAATGATATCAATAAAGCAGCACTTTCAAAATTAGGAAGAAAAGTAGTAGAAAAAGAAGAGCCTACAACAAAAAAATGTCCATACTGTTTTTCTGAAATTGATATTCATGCAACTAGATGTCCACATTGTACTTCTGTAATTGAAGATGATAATACAACTGGAATCTCAAAGGATTAAAATAACAAAAAAGATCAAAGATATATCTCCACTGATACATCTTTGACCTTTTTTGTTATTGTACAGCAACTGCAATTGCAATAATTACTGCAAGCAGTACAACTCCGGCAATCTTAGAAATAATGTTCCATTTTGCCTGTCTTTTACCATAAAACTGAACCATTTAGATTCTCCTTTCATTTTGATGAATCATTATTATACTATATATATATTCATTTTGCAAGTGTTTTATGTTATTTTTTTATTACTTTATTATTTTTATGTTAATTTATTTTTTCCATCACCAATCTTTAAATCATTGACATTTTGCATTTTTATAGTATAATTGAGATAATTTTATGTCAAAATTTGAAAGGACGCGATGTTTATGGATTATAACTTTAAAGAAGTTGAAAAAAAATGGAAAAAATATTGGAAAGATAATGAAACATTTAAAACTGATGTATGGGATTTTTCTAAACCTAAATATTACGCATTAGATATGTTTCCATATCCTTCTGGTGTAGGTCTTCATGCTGGTCATGTTGAAGGTTATACTGCTACAGATATAATTGCTAGATTTAAAAGAATGCAAGGATATAATGTTCTACACCCTATGGGATGGGATGCATTTGGTTTACCTGCAGAACAATATGCTATTACTACAGGAAATCATCCAGATGGTTTTACAGAAAAAAATATAGCTACATTTAAAAATCAATTGGAAAATTTAGGTCTTTCTTATGACTGGAGCAAAGAGCTATCTACAACAGACCCTAATTTTTATAAATGGACTCAATGGATTTTTAAACAATTATATTTAGATGGTTATGCAAAATTAGTTAATATGCCAGTTAACTGGTGTGAAGGTTTAGGTACTGTTTTAGCTAATGACGAGGTAATTGATGGAAAAAGTGAAAGAGGTGGATTCCCTGTTGTTCGTAAAAATATGAAACAATGGATTATTGAGACTCCAAAATTTGCAGAAAAATTACTTGAAAATCTTGAAAACCTTGATTGGCCTGAATCAACAAAAGAAATTCAAAGAAATTGGATTGGAAAATCTGTTGGTGCACATGTAAACTTTAAAGTTGCAGGTCATGATGGTTTATCATTTACTGTTTTTACAACAAGATGTGATACTCTTTTTGGTGCGACATATTGTGTTCTTGCTCCAGAAAGTGATTTAGTAAAACAAATAACAACACCAGATCAAAAGAGCGCAGTTGACGAATATATAAAAATTTGTAGCACAAAATCAGACTTAGAAAGAACAGAATTAAATAAAGAAAAAACAGGTGTATTTACAGGTGCATATGCTATAAACCCTGTAAATGGAAAAGAAATTCCAATTTGGATTTCTGACTATGTTTTAGCATCATACGGAACTGGTGCAATTATGGCTGTTCCAGCTCATGATACAAGAGATTATGAATTTGCAACAAAATTCAATATAGATATAATTCCTGTATTAGAAGGTGGAGATATTTCTAAAGAGGCCTTCACAGGTGATGGATTACATATCAATTCTGAATTTTTAAATGGTCTTAATAAAGAAGATGCTATTTCAAAAATGTTAAATTGGTTAGAAGAAAATAATGTAGGACATAAACAAGTTAATTATAAAATTCGTGATTGGATTTTTGCTAGACAACGTTATTGGGGTGAACCTATTCCAATTGTTAATTTTGAAGATGGAACAAGTACTGCTCTAGATGACTCAGAATTACCACTTGTATTACCTAAATTACAAGATTATGCTCCAAGTAAAAATGGAGATAGTCCTCTTGAAAAAGCTACTGATTGGGTAAATGTAACTGTAAATGGTAAAAAAGGAAAAAGAGAAACAAGTACTATGCCAGGAAGCGCAGGTTCAAGCTGGTATTTCTTAAGATATATTGACCCACATAATGATAAACAAATTGCAGACCCTGAATTATTAAAACATTGGCTACCAGTAGACTTATACATTGGTGGACCAGAACATGCAGTTGGACATTTAATTTATTCAAGAGTATGGAACAATTATCTACATGATAAAAATATAGTACCAGTTGCTGAACCATTCAAAAAGTTAGTTCATCAAGGAATGATATTAGGTGCAAATGGTATTAAAATGGGTAAAAGATATCCTGAATTTGCAGTTAATCCAAATGATATTGTTGATCAATATGGTGCAGATACATTAAGATTATACGAAATGTTTATGGGACCACTTGAAGCTAATAAACCTTGGAACGAAAATGGTGTTGAAGGTGCAAGAAGATTTATTGAGCGTGTATATAGAATGTTTGAAGAAAAAAATCTTACTGATTCAATAAATCCTAACTTGGAAAAAGTTTATAATACAACAGTAAAAAAAGTTACTGAAGATTATGATAAATTATCTTTTAATACTGCCATTAGCCAATTAATGATATTTGTTAATACTGTATATAAAGAAAATGACTTACCAAAAGAATATGCTGAAGGATTTATTCAATTATTAAACCCTATTGCCCCATTTATTACTGAGGAAATTTGGAATACATTTTTAGGACATACAGAATCAATTACATATTCAAAATGGCCTACATATGATGAATCAAAAACTATTGATGATGAAATTGAATTACCAATTCAATTAAATGGGAAATTAAAAACAACATTAAAAATTCAAAAAGATTCTGATGAATCAACAGTAAAAGAAACTGTTCATAATAATGATACAGTAAAATCTTTAACAGAAGGAAAAACAATAGTAAAAGAAATTTATGTAAAAAATAAAATTTATAATATTGTTGTAAAATAAGTATATTAGATAAATAAAGTGTATAAGTAAAATTTTCAAAAACTTATACACTTTATTTTATATTAACACAGTAATATTTAGTATTTAAATAGCTAATTTTATAAAAAAAATTAGTATCTTATACACAAAAAAAATCGATGACTTTATTATTTTATCATCGATTTTCTAAAATTATTTTTAAATACATACTTTATTTTATTCTTCTATTTTTTGCTTTTTTACTGTATTTGTATTGTCACTTTTAGTTTCATTATTATCTTTTGTTGTATTCTCATTAGTTTTATTATTATCACTTGTTTCATTTTCTATTTTATTTTGGATAGTGTTTTCTTTTTTTGTAGTATTTTCCGTTTTTTCATCATCATCTATGTTGTTTTTTACTATGTTATTTTTTACAATTTTGTTTTTTGTTTCATTTTTTTCTTTTACTGTATTTTTTACATTGTTTTCAGTAGTATTTTTGGTTTGATTTACAACTGTATTTTTTTTGTTTGTTGTTTCATTTTTTGTTGTTGTATTTTTATTTTTAGTTGTTTTTGTAGTTTTTACATCTGTTTTTATATATTTTGCTTTTTCTTTATCATCTAGTCCCAGTTTTTGTATATATCCATTGATTAGTTCGCTTATTTCTGTTGTGTCAGCTTTATAAAACCATAATTCATTTATTTTTTCAGGTGTTCCTGGTAATTGGTCCATTTCTAAATTATTTACATCAAAACTTGTAGCATATGGCACATACCCTAATATTTTTGACAATGTAATATCTGTTTTTAAATTTTTAAAAATAGCATTTGTAATTTCTTTTACTTTATCTATGTTATTCCATTGAACAACCTGTGTAGCTATTGCTTTTAGAAATTCTCTTTGGGTTCTCATTCTTCCCTCATCATTATCCCCATATTCTGCACTATATGTTGTTCCATTATTATTGTGTCTAAATCTAACTAATTGCTCTGCTTTTTCACCATCTATTTTTTGTTGACCTGCTTTTAAATGAATGTGTAAATCTTGTGTGTCATCATCATAATCCATATTTATAGGGACATCGAAGTCAACACCTCCAATAGCATCAACAATTTCTATTAAAGCACTTGTTTTTACAGTAATATAATAATCTATATTTATACCTGTTAAATTTTCAACTGCCTCGACTGTTTTTTGTGGACTTTTTTGGTATAATGCATTTATCTTATCAAATCCACCAGCTGTAGCTTCATTCGAACCTACAAATGTATCTCTTGGTATTGATAATAAAAAAGCTTGATTTGTTTCTGGATTAAATCCTGCTAACATTATTGTATCTGTCAGCTCTGCAGATATATCTTCACTAACTCCCATTATTAATACAAATATTGGATCCTTATCAGCAATGGTATCTTTCATAAGGTTCATAACAGCGCCTGTAAAACTACCTCCTGCTTTATATAAATATGTTCCAAAAACAGTTCCTATTATTAAAAATAAAATTAACAATATAGAAAGGACTATTTTTAATGCTTTTTTAGGTTTCTTTTCTTTTCCCTGACTTTGATATTTTCCTGCCATTCCAAATTCATTAAAATTATTTTGGTTTTTATTTTCATTTTTATTTTTTTTATTATTTTCTATATTTATATTTCTATTTTTATTTTTCGATTTATTATTCTTGGTATCTTGTACCCTTGAATGTTTTCCGGCCTTTTCCATCTGGCCCATTATTATCTTTTCTGCTCATTTTCTCTCCAATAAAAATTTTATTTTAAATTGATATATATTAAAATTATATTTGTAAATATGTATTTTACATTTATAATTATTATTTCCAATTTTTTTCAAAATATTATATTCCATAATATTTTAAATTGATTTTACTATTGAATACATTCGATGTCAACCTTAAACCTATTTAAATTGTAAAATTCACATTTTATTCACAAAATATTACTTATTAGTAAACTTCTTATTTTTTGATACAATAAAAAAAAGCCCAGCAAAATGCCAGGCTTTTGCCAATTCACCACAGCGACCCTTACTAGGGTAGCCCATCTGCAAGCAGAAGTGTGTTTGGCATGTCATCATCTAAATTGCACGACTTGATGTCATATATATAAACCGATTGTATCATCGGACTATTTATATATTAACATAATTATTTGGCTGAATCAATATTTTTTACATTTTTTTACTTTTTTTATATTATAAAGTTTGCTTTTACTTATATCTTGATTCAAAATAACAAACTGTTTTGTTATTTTTCAATTTCTGCATATCTTTCAATTACTAATTTTAAATCACACCAAAACTCAATTTTTTTATTTTCATCTCTTAATAAGGCTGCTGGATGCCAAGTTGGCATATAATAAATTCCCTTTTTTTCAATCCATCTTCCCCTACTTGCAGTAATTGAATGCTCTTTTCCCAAAATATTTTTTAATGCTGTACTTCCTAATAATACAATTATTTTAGGTTTTACAAGAATCACTTGATTACGCAAATAATCAAGACAAGCCTCTGCCTCATCCGCTTCTGGTACTCTATTTGCAGGAGGTCTACATTTTACAATATTTGCAATATATAATTCATCTCTTTTAATTCCTAGTCCTTCAAAAGCCGAATTCATCAATTTACCAGCCTTTCCAACAAATGGTTGACCAAGTCTATCCTCGTCTGCCCCAGGACCTTCTCCAATTAACATTATATCAGCATTTTTATTACCTTGACCAAAAACTATATTATTTCTATTTGTACATAACTTACATTTTTTGCAATTAATTATTGATTTTTCTAAATCTTCCCAATTACTATACATTATATCATTTCCTTGCTCTCATTTTACACTTTTACTACCACATATCATTATATATATCAAATTTTATAATAAATTGCAATTAGATTAAACACATAATTGCTGCATTTCTACCAGCATTTTCATTTTCAGCTCTGTATGAATGCAATATATCACTATTGCAAACTGTACATATACCTGAATCTATTATATTTTCTTCTTTCAAACCACAGCTCTTCATCATGTTTATATTTGCTTTAACTGCATCTATATAATATTTTTGTTTTCCATCTACAACTTTTCCCACTTTTATAATTGATTCATCATTAAAAGCTTGCATAAACAAATCTTTTACATCTTTCTCAACTTGAAAGTGACATTGTCTTATTGTTGGACCTATACAACAAATTATATCTTCCGGATTACAATTATATTCTTCCTGCATTTTTTGAACTGCAACCATACCAATTTTTTGCACAGTCCCCCTCCATCCAGAATGAATATCACCTATTACATTTTTTATAGGATCATACAAAAACAATGCTGTACAATCAGCAAAATATAAAGATAGAGCTTTATTTTTTTTATCTGTTATTAATCCATCAACCTCATCAAAATTAGAGCTCTCATCATCTTCATTTACAATTCTTACAATTTTAGTATGTGTCTGTTTTGGATGTACTATATTCTCATTATTTATATTAATCTCCTTACATATTTTTTTGTAATCATCACTATCCTTAGTGCTATTTTTAAAATCTAATGGTTTTAATGTATAGCAATGTTTTAACTTATTTTGATATTGTAATAATTTTTTAAATTGTAGATATTGTATATTATTATTTTTAATATGGATAATATTTTCATTTGATAAATCTTTCATAAAATCAACCCTTCCTCTAAAAAAATTTAATCCTCTACCTGTTCTTTTATCATCTCTAAAACAGCATTTTTTTCAGCTTCATTTATATAATTATATTGATTATTGCTATTAGCAGTATCAAAACCACAAATTGCTTTATATTTACAATAATCACACGATGTTTTTTTCTTTTTATAATATGGGTGTATGTCTATATTTCCAGACATTATTTCCTCTGAAATTTGTTTTATTATTTTATTCATATATTTTTGTAAATATTCAAATTGTTTTCGTGATACACCACTTGTTTTTGTTTGACTTAAGTCTCCATCTTTTCCAATATATGCTGGTACTATTGTTGAAGCTCCCTTTTCTAATTTATTGTCCATCATTTTTACAATATTTATATCTGCTAATATTAATCCCTGCATTTTGAATTTTTTTCTTATTTCATTTTCAATATCTTCTTCAGACATATTTTTAGATGATTTTATAATTGGATCAATTAAATTAAAATATAGTACACCAGCAGGAAGCACATCTTCTTCTTTGCAGGCAGCATCCAAATATGTTAATAATTGTAACTGTAATCCTGCATAAACAGAATTTAGCTCTATATTTTTTACATATGATTTATAATCTATAATTCTTATGTATTTATCTTCCGCAGTTTTTGCAATATCTATTCTGTCTATCTTTCCTGTAATTTCAGCTTTTTTACCATTTTCCAAATCTATAATTATTGGACTATATTCTTTTCCTTCTTTAAACTCTACTTCATTACCAAGCACTTCAAAATCACTATATTTTAAACTTTCTAATATATATTTCATAGATTTTTTTACAACTCTTTTTAATCTACCTGCTAAAACCTTATACTTCGGAGCACTTGAAAAAATAAAATTCTTATTTAATCCTAATTTTTCATTTATAATTTCTTCAATAATATCATTTGTTTCTTCTTCAGTTAAAAATTTTATTTTAATGTTTCGTTCCCTTACAATATTAAAAAAAGTATCTATTGTATCATGCATAAAAGAACCAGTATCTAACGAATCAACTTTAAAGCTATCCTTTTCAGATATGTTTAATCCATATTTTAAATAATAAGAAAATGGACATGATTTATATTGTTCCAACCTTGATACACTCGTTTTTAATGTTTTTCCATATAATTTTTCTATATTTTCTTTATTTATTCGCTCTGGCATATTTGTATAACTAATTGCCTTTAAACTGTTAACTAATTTATATTTCCAATTTTCATTACTCATATAATAATTATATGCTGTAATCCATTTATCATCTAAATCTTTATCTTCATCTTTATAATCTCTTAATTGATTTAAAAGTTCCTCAAATGTGTTATTTTCAATTAAAATTTCAGACTCTTTTTTTATTATATCGCTATCTTCTTTAATTGTAGGGAATAACTTTTTAATTTTAGATACTAGCATTGACGCTCTTAAGGTTTTTCCATCAGCTCCTGATGACGAATATGATAAATATATACTTTCACTTGCAGCAGTAAATGCTTTGTATATATTAAAATTATCTTCATATAATCTTTCAATCGTTCCTTTGGCAAGTTCAATTCCATTTTCTTTCAAGATAGCTCTATCATTATCATTAAAATATCCTTCATTTTTATTAACACTTGGAAACATTCCATCATTTAAACCAATTATAAAAACGGTTTTAATTTTATGACTTCTTGATCTATCTATATCCCCTAATATTACTTGATCCTGTGTTCCTGGTATTTTACCTAAATTACTATTTCCAAGACCTGTTTTTAAAATCTGCATATATCTTTCAAAAGTAATTTTTTCATCACCAAATACCAATACAATTTCATCTAACACTTGCATTATTATTTTCCAGCTTGTTTCATATTCTGTTGCAATTTCCACCTTATTTAAATTTAAAAGCTCTTCTCTTTTTTCTTCTAACTTTCTATCAATTTCATTCTCGATTAAAAATTCATACAACCTTTTTGTTATTTCTTTTGCGGAATTCGTTCCTAATAAATTTTCTTTAAACTTAATTAATGGATTTACAATTATTTTTCTAATTTCTCTGAATCTTTCTATTTGTGCTCTATTTGTATCATCTTCATCATGAAAATTCCACTCACCTTTATACCATTTACTATATTTTATTCCCCATTTTAAACAATAATTTTCTAATGCATATATTTCTTCTGGTTCAATATCTAAAAATCCAGTCTTTATATAATTAAAAACTGATTCATATGACCAATTTTTTGCAAATATTTCTAGAATAGATAACAAATATTTTACTATTATATTTTGACTTAAATCTTTCTTTTCATCTATGAAAACTGGAATTTGATATTTATTAAATATAACCTTACATAAATTTGAATATGTATCCAAATTTTTAGTAATTATAGAAATGTCACGATATCTATATCCTTCATTTTTGACTAATTTAACAATTTTTATTGCAATATTTTCTATTTCAGAATATTGGTTATTTGCTAAAAACAAATGTATATTTTTTAAATTTTCATTTTCATATTTTTTATATGGTATAGAATACAAATTTTTCTCAATATGTTTTAATTCATCATTTTTAAATCTCCATACATTTTCCATAAATACAGGTTTGTCCATTTTTACATCTGCTTCTTTAGCAACATCTTTTATTTTTTGAACAGTTTGTTTATTAGCATAAAAAATATCTGTATCAGGAGAATTACTTTCTTCTAGGGAATCTGTACAAACATTAATTGTTACTTGGCTTGCCATATTTAATAAAATTTTAATTATATCATACTCTTGCTTTGTAAATCCAACAAACTCATCTATGTAAATAAGTGTATTTTCAAAAATATTTGTTTCAGGTAATTGATTAGCAAGTATTGTTAATACATCATTTTCATCAATATATTTATTTTGTATAGTTTCTTCAAACTTGCTAAACACAATTTTCATATCATTCATTTTAGATTTTAAATATTTATCTTTTGAACTTTCAATCATTTCATCCAAATTTTCTAAACTAACACCATGTTTTTTAAACTCAGTTATTTGAGTTGATATTAGCTCTATATTTTCATCAGACTTGCCTAAAAAATTTAAATTAGATTTTTCATTTAATAAAATATTATAAATAAGCATAGCCTTTCCACATGGAGATAATGCTGTTTTAGTTGCTCCACCAACTTCATTCATTACTCTATATGCCATACGATTAAATGTTAAAACTTCAGCATTTAAGGCTGCTCCTGTACCAACAGCATTTATTAACTCACGCTCTGCAGTAAAAGAAAATTGCTCTGGAGTTATTATATAAATTTTTTTATCCCCAGATATTTTTTCTTTTATTTCATTAAATAAAAATGTACTTTTTCCTGTTCCAGATTTTCCATATACTAATCGTAATCCCATACTCAATTTCCTTTCAATTTTTTTATTTTTTTCCTATGTCAGTGGGTTGTTAATGAAGGGCAATGGGAGGTTGTCAATGGTTGTCAATGGGGACGGTTCTTCTTGACAACTTTAGGCATACATTTGGGATGTAGCTTCAAAGTTGTCAAGAAGAACCGTCCCCATTGACAACCATTGACAACCTCCCATTGCTCACCATTGACAACCTCCATTGCCCTCCATTGACATCACACTGACACATCCCACATTCACACCCACACTAACACTTACTGACATTTTACAAATTTAATTTTCTCTTTTCCAATAAAATAAATATTGCTGTGCTATTCCAGCTAAGTTTCCAAA
>ERZ827440.1199-NODE-1199-length-30155-cov-3.885847_pt1 | contig 30155 bp, 44 predicted proteins | sample MGYA00519774_ERZ827440 | MGnify/ENA primary metagenome ERZ827440 (study PRJEB31778, sample SAMEA3449302) | human gut metagenome | biome: human gut; feature: human-associated habitat; material: faeces | place: United Kingdom | collected 2010/2012 ... | reverse complement strand
TTGTAGGATTTCCTTTAGATATATGTATATGAATTGGTTCATCATTTTCATTTGACCAAAAGTATATCTTATATCCGCATTGTTTCAAATATATCAGGCACTCTCAAGACCTCCTTCACTAGCAATTTCATAAAAATGTGCTGCACCTTGTTCAACAACTTTCTTAAATATTTCAATTTCTTCGTCTGTATAATTTCCATCATTTTCTACTATTTTGTAGCTTGGCAATTCAAAAATAAGTGTATCGAACCCGTGTTCTGTTGGTCTTTCAAATACTACTTTTATTATTTTTTCTCCGTTTTCTCTTTTTATTATATCTGAAATTACAAGTTCTGTATTATCTGCATATTTGCATATTGTATGCATCATTTTTGTCACGCTCCTTTTATTATTAATATATTCTTTAATGATATTATTTTATCATAGTACAATAGAAGCGGTCAAGATGTTAGAATAAAAGTCTACTGAAATGTTAATTTTCTGGGATTTCTTAGGTGCGATAACTTTGATTTTGCGCAATGTTCTATATTCCTTTTTTTACACTTTTCCATATCTACTTCTACCTCTCTTCTATTGTTTATTGATATGTTAAAGTGAATCCAATTATAATTTACTATTTTATTATTTTATGTTTTTTTAAATTAGCTTTCGCAATGATTTTATTTTAAAAATTATTATTATTCTCTTATGATTAAATTTTAGTTTTATTAAAGTTATATTTATCATTTAATATTTATTTTTATAATTATAAAATTTTTGATTATTAAAAATATTTGTAACTTTTACTATTTTTTCTTTTATTTCCCTACCTTCTTAAAAATTAGTAATCATTCTTCTATTTATGGATTTGCAACGCATCTGCATCGTCCTTTTTCATAACAAACATAATGTGGTTTATTAGGATAACACCCACTATAATTATATTGAACAGAATAATACTTTTTGTTTGTTTGAGAATCACTATCGGATGAGTGAATCATTGAATCAAGACTTTTTTCAATGCTTTCAGCATAATCTGTAGGCATCTTGTATATTATTTTTTTATCTTTCATTAACTCAGATTGACCATCAGTAGTAAAATCAGTATATTTATGCCCATTACTAATAATAGCTATTTCATAATATGAACCAGCTGCTTTGCTTTCATTTGGAAAAGGCTTCTTTAAATGGGTTTCTGATGCTACATCAACAAGAAATTGTAACTTTTCTTTATCAGTTAGTTTTTCATATTGGCTAGTTGTATATATTACAGTTGAAGATAATGAACCATATTCAATATAGTCATATTTTATATCATTTAGATTATATTTTTGGGATATTTCACTAACAATATTTTCTGCCATATTCTTTTCAGCATTTGCAATTTCTTCGTTTCTTTGTTTTATTCTTTCATTTTCTTTTTCTTTTATATTATTATAGACTACAATTGCTAATATACTAATTAAAAAAATACTAACTATAGTAATAACTATTCTTTTATTTCTTTTTTGTATTTTTATAATATTATTTTGTTTTTCTTTATATAAATTAGGATTATAATAAAATTTCGTATTTCCATTTTTTTCGTCTTTACATAATTTTTCTTCATTTACCATATCTGTAAGTAATTTTGCTAAAGTAATGTTAAAATCATCTTTATTATACACTATTTCATCATTTCTTTCTGTGTCGTGAATAAATTTACTTTTTATATCAACTAATCCTAACTTTTTACCAACTAAATTAGTTTTAATCCATTCTTCAAAAATTTTTTTCAAACTATTATCATCCATAACAATCCCCTATTCCTTTTTTATTAATTCTTCAGCTATATCTTTTAATTGCACCAAATCAATTATTCCTGTATGTTTTGAATAGATAATTCGTCCTTTTCTGTCTTGTCCATATTCAAAATTGGTGTTTAATCCTAAATTTTCTCCAGAAATAATAATTGAATCATCTGATTGATATCTCTTTTCATCAATACTTTCGTTATTTTCAAATAATACAATTTTTTCACTAGCATTATAAAACTCGCCATTACTATCATATATAATAGTTGTCGGAATTATTTCGACATTGTACTCTTTTCTAATATTTTTACATTTTTCTGCATCAACATACTTAATTGTAATTTTTGAATTATATTGTTCATAAAATTCTTTTATATATGCCTTGTAATTTATACAAGTATTACAATAATCAGCTCCAATAAATATCATCAAAGGTTTATCTTTTTCTTTTAGTTTATAGATATCTTCTATCGTATCAGCATTACATAATATATCATTAAAATTATTTTTTTTATTCTTACTAAAAGCTAAAATATTAAAAAACAGTGATACAATAAATAATGTAATAAATATTATTATGAAAATAATTTTTATACAATTTTTCATATTTTAACATTCTCCCTTCAATTAAATAATTAAATTACTATCATGTGTTTCGATTGTAAGATAAAAGACAAGTAATTTTCAATTTACAATCTATTGTAATTTATCCAATACAAAATTTAGTTTATTTTTTTAATAGTTTGAATATAATTTACAATTACTACTTTACACCTTTTAGCAAAATCTAGCTAAATATTCTTGGGCAACATATTCCATAAATAATTTTAAATTACTAGGCAAAATACTTATTTTTAATGTACATTTCCCCTTATCTCCATATTCTAAATTTCTAAACTCTATTTTTTCAATTTTTCCATTATTATTTTCTACTTTAATATTTAAGTGAGCAATAGCATTTCTAATATTTTCAAAAAAGGAATCATCATTACAGTAATTTTTTTCAATTTTTGATAGTTCTTTCATTTTATTAACGCAATCTATTTTATATTGTTTGGCTTTTTTATTAGTTTTATTTTTTTGAATTTCTATTGGAAATGTAACCATACCCAATAAACAATTTAATAATAATGTGACATCATGTTCAGTATATCTACTACAATCACCTAAAATTTTAATTGTTCTTTCCACAAAATCTTTTTTAAAGTTATTCATTTCTGACATATCAATAAAATTCTCATTTCACAATGATAATTTACTATTTTTTATTATCTGCCATTTTTCAATTGTTTTACTATTTACAAACATTATACCATATTACTTCTAAAAAGTGGTAAATTTCAAAATTAAATTTTAAGCATATCCATAATACTGCATATATATATAACTCTCTTTTGCACCTAATTTATAAGCTTCTTTTACTTCAATTTTATCCATCATGCTACATATAGTTTGTAATTCATCAAAAGCTTGTACTTTTTCTACATCAAAAGTCATTGGGACACTATCTTTTACTTTTAAAAAATTATTTTTATAAATTTTATTTTTAATTTTTTATTTTATAAAAATTTAATCATTTACTAAAAATTGTTATTTTTCTCCTCTACTTCTCAAATTCGTTAAAATTATAAAATTTGTAAAATAACAAGTTATATGTCTTTTTTATAAAAATGTCTCAAAACTCATCCTTGTTCTTCTCAAAATGTATTATAAATAATAAACAAGACTCTCAATTTTGAATTGAAAGTCTTGTTTATTTGGTCAGTAATTTTTTACTTAATGATATACTTGGCAAGTTCTTTAGCTGCCTTTGCTGATTCCAGTTTACCACGTTCAATGTTTCGGCGCATGATTGGCAAGTTTCGCATATATTTTGCATTTACCATGCTACGTATGGCTTGGGGTTTAGACTGCATTGGCTCATCTAGACAAGGATTCCGAACCATTTTTTTTGGCTTGTTGCTCATTTCAAACACCTCACTTAAGTTTATGACGTTTGCTCCTCATTGTTACAGAACTATCTTGCTTTAACCTGTTAGCTTCATCAAGCTCTTTTTGCAGTGTTGGCAAAGCTCTTTTTTCTGAAGCAATCAGTTCTCCATACCGAGGAACATGTAGTGTAGCAATTGTAAAGCTGATTTTTGGCTTTTCACTAGTAAGTGTATATGCCTCTTTGGGCGAATTATTTTCATTTATGCTTCCTCCTAAATTTAGGTTGTAAGCAAGTAAGCTGACCTTCTTACTTGATATGGCTTTGTTAGTGCTGAACACGAATATCTGCAAATTCTGCATTATTCCACTAACTCGGACTATATAAACAGGCTAAGTGCCTGGAATTTATGGATTTATATTATCATTTTTTATGTAAAATGTCAATTTATATGATTTGACATATTATGTTGCTAATACTTGCTCATAAGTAAATTTAAGCATCATTATTTTTTTATCTTTTTCTTTATTAGAAATTGATTCTCCATTAGTATTAAGCATAAATTCTAGGTTATAGCCATATAATTCTAATGCTCTTAATATAATATCAACTTGTCCGTTTAATAAACTTAATGTAACAGGTTGAACTCTTTTTAAATAAAATGTTGCCTTTGTATCTTCTAAATTTGTCATTTTCTATTCCCTCCGCTTCTAATTTATATTTATGCAGCACAATACTTAATAGCATTTTTCATTCTTTATTACCTTTACCACATATTTTTAAAGTTCTTTCATCAAACTTTATATCAGTTAAATCTATATTAACAAGTTCTCCTAATCTAATACCACAATTAAGAAATACACATACTATTGCATAATTCCTTATTTTATTTCTTTGTTCAGAGTTTATTACTTTGGATAGCATTTTTTTGCTTTGTGATAGATTTAGGTATTTAGGTAATCTCTTACCAGTATTAGTTGATTTGTGATTTGCAGTTGGATTTCTGTTTATATGATTATTTGTTGATATAAATTTAAATAAGCCTTTTAATGATGCTAATTTCTTATTCCTAGATTTAGGTGTATTGTTCAGTTCGTATCTTAAAAAGAATAAGAAATTATCTATATCTTTTTCTATTAAATTATTCATATCATCAATAGCTATATCTTTTATTGATAATTGTTTAAAATCATCTATATTAAATTTTTTTGGATTTTGCTCTTTAAACTTTAAGTGTCTGAAGAAAGTTCTTATATCGAAATAATCTTCTCTTACTGTTGTATTAGAATAATGCTCAATATACCTTTTGTAATTAAGATAGTTATTTAAAAACTCTGGGTTTTGTTTTTGATAAATTGAATACTTCACAATAAAGACCTCCTCAAATTCTCATCTTCAAATTGCTCATAGACAAAATCGAAGATTTTGTATTTCCTTGTTGAGATGATTTTAAATTTTGTTTTTGAAAAAGTAAAAGGTCTATAATTTTTATATAGACCTTTGACCAATTATAAAATTTTTGACCAATTATAAAATTTTATATAAGAATTTTTTATCTTATGTGATTTATTTTAGAAATTTTAGTTAGAAGCGGAAAATACAGATTTTAACTATATTTTCAAACAATAAACTATATACCTAAAATTTTAAAACGCCTTAAAATTGATTCTCGTGTGTCGATTTTTTGCTGTTATTTACAATGTATCTTTATATACTCAAAAATAGAGTTTTCATCAATTGCTACTACCATAACCTAAAAATAATTTTCAAAAATCTCATCATAATTATCATAAAGTTCTAATTCTTTAGATAGGTTATAGGTCGTTAGTATCTTATATGCTTTTATTTGTTCTTTAGTTAGTCTTATAGTATCCTTTATCTCATTTATGTATTCCTCATCTATTTTTTCCTTTTAAGTTTCTATAATATTTATCTAATGCCATAGTATCCACCTCATCTTATTTATCAGTTTTTTTCTATTTGTTTTTCTTAATAGTTTTTCATTTAATTTCTTCTCGTGTTTTATATGCCATTCATTTATATATTCTTGTTCTTCTTCATCATCGAACACTCGTTCTACTCCTGATATATTTTGACTTCCACCATATATAATCGCCCATAAAGTAAAATCAATAATTAATAATATAATTGTTATTATTGTTACGAACATTTCTGCCTTCTCCTTATTTTTTTACAAGTAAATCTTGTATTATTGTTTTTTTATTATCAAATTAGTAAATGCAAATACTTACATTTACTAGCATTTATTCATATCAAACAAAAGTTTTGCTATTACTCTTCATCTGTGAATTTTTGCGATTTTGTCTTCAAAAAAGTATTTTAAGAAGATTTTGGCGTGTTCTTTGGATAACGACCTGTGGATAAAGTCATAAATTTCAATTTCTATAAATTTCTATATATGGATCAATAGGATTTCTTCTAGTAGTGGAATTACTAATTGTACTTGTATTAGTTAGTAGTTCATTTACTGTGTCATCAATATGTTTTATCCTATGTCCAACTATTTCATTTTCGTATCTAAATTTTTCAGGATATAAAATCTTATATAGTTCATCATATACTTTAGGAGCATTGACATATATTTCTTCAAACTTGTCCATATTTTTCATTCTAAAATAGTACCTAATATATGTCAAATCAACAAGGAGGACCTCTTATAAAAACAATAAATGCAAAGCCTAAAATCAATTTTAAAGCCTTGCATACAACAACATATATAATTCTTATCTACAACATAAAATTCAAATATGCGCATTTTAGAGCTACTATTTTTAATAACTAATAGTAAAGATATCCCACGTTCTATGATATTAATATAAGAAATATTAGAAGCGGATATAAATACACCCAAAACAAAACACCACTTAAACTTACAATTTTTATTTGTAAATTGGTGTAGTGTTGTTCATTAGTAAAATATAATCATTATAGATTTGGTAGATAATAGTTATCTAATATTATCTTTGTATAATCTAAAAATCTTAAATAGAAAATATATAAACATTACATACTAATCAATCCTTTCTAAAATTCAATTTAATCGTCTTTTGAGTTCTAGCAATGAAATTATAACTCTGCAAACTAATCGTTAGTTTATTAGACATTCTCATTTGTATTTGCATCATATTGGAATAATAGCTACATAACTCATAATGTATCTAATATCCATATATTTTAAAACTTTTAAATATTCTTGTGCATATAATCTATAATTACTTATAAAATATGCTATTAATAATAACACTGATGAAACAAATCCAAATATAATATTTTTCTTTTTCATTTTTAAATTCTTCTAATCTCTTTATATTTTTTTATTAAAATCATACAAATCAATTTTTGTTTGATTTATACCATCCATTTTTACATATTTCTATTTTATCGCCGTTAATATATACATCTGCTGTTTCATTTTCAAAGTTAGCTCCACTATCATATTCGCAAGGTATAACAAGTTTTCCATTTCTATTAACATAACCATATTTATAAATTGGGTTCATATTATCATATTTAGAAAATTTACCAACACGTGCCAATCCATCTGAAAATCCATATGTTTAATCAAATTGAAAATCTATTACAACGTTACTGCTTTTAGAAGCGGTACTAATTTAGCTTGAGAAGTTTTTGAGTATAGTTTACTACACTTTCCTTTAGTTCGTTATTATCAAACCTCGTTAGTAATCGCATATTATCTAATATACTATATATTATCATTCTTTCATCTATGTATTTAATATCAGCAAATTCTTTATAATACTTTTTAATATATGTATCTATATTTTTATAATCTTCAGTTTTTTGAAACGGATTCATTTCTGAATTAGCCCATTTCCAAGGCTCATTTTTACATCTATACAATAATCTAAACTCATAATCAATAAGTGCTGTCATAGCATTGTTGAAGTTTATTAGATATAAACCCTTGTCATTTTTTATAATGTTATCAAAATGTAAATCATTGTGTATGAAAGCAAATTTATTATCTTTTAGATATTTGTCATAGTAAGTGAACGATTGTTCTATTAGCTTTTGCTCCTCGGTAGAGAAGTATTTTTTGGTTTCTTTATAGTAATCCTGTATTTGCGATTTAATATAATTTGTCCAGTTATATGGCTCACATTTTGATTTATGTATGTCTTTAAATATATCTATCAATTCTTTTATTGCCGCTTCTCGTTCAGTTTCATTCATCTTATACCAATAATAGTATAAGGATTTACCTTCTATTTTGCTAATTATTTCATATACAGAATCTACAATTGTTTTGGTGTTATCATATTTATATAGTTTAGGTATATGTGTTGAATTAGAATTCTCTATATAGAATAGATTTTCCTTTTCAAATTTTTCTTTTTTACCATTACCACAGACTTTTATAATGTATTTATCATCTATATCAAATACGTCGTTATTAAATCCTGCATTTACTTCCGTTATAGTGTGTAAATTATTCTCAAATATTTGTTCATTATTATCCACTATTCTTTCTGCTATTTTTAATCTTGTTTTTCTTAAATCTTCTATAACTTCAAACATCTCAAAACATACTAAAGGCAACTTTTTGAAGTTCTAGTAGAGCCATATAACTATAACCTTTTCCTCTATATTTATCTTGAATTACAATTCCAATACTATTTATTCTATTATCAAGATAGTAATAGACCTCTCCAATAGGTTCTGATATTGAATTATCATAAATATACGCAAAGTATTTATCTGGTTCTTGATTAATCCAGTTATTATACCAAGCTATCATTTCTTCATTACTTTTTGTTATAGTACATGCATTCCATTCATTTTTGCATTTTCAGAAGCGAAAGTTATATAATCCATTCTCCTGTTTCTAAATTTATAAAGTCCGATAATGTAATTTTTCCTTTAAACTTGTCGCCATATTCCATTGCTTTTGTTTGATTATCTAACTTAAACGATATATTATAAAGTTTTCCAGTTTTAGTTTTTTGAATCATATTGTTTTTCATAAAATATGATAATATTTTCTTATGCCCTTCTATATCATCGCAATTTAAATAGAAACAACAGACTCCACTATCATCTGTTCCGTGTGGGTTTAATCCAAATGAATCTGGATTGGTATGTTTAGCTTCTGCAACAATTCCTTGTTCTACTGCATCAGCACATAGTTTCTTTATATAATTAATGTCATCACTTTCTTTAAAGAAATACATCCATTTTCCTACTTTGTCTTGTATTATATTTGAAGTATCTCCAATATAAAAAATCCAACCTAAATTAATTTGTATTTTCATTCTACATTTCTCCTTCAAACTTTTTTATAATCTTATAAATTCAACAATGAAATATACTCCGTCTGGGATTCCATCATTATTTATATTTTCAGTCATAGATCCTACTACATAATAAGGTATTCTATCTTCTATAATTTTCTTTGTCCAATGTTGATGTCCTGAAAATACCGCTAATAAGTTCTTATCATCTTTTAATATTTCTTTTAACTCTTTTTTGTTTCCTAGTAATGCAGTTTCAGGGCAACTTTCAAACCACCAATTACCTTTCATCTCGTCTTCTGCTACTTCGAAATGAACACATACTATACTTGGTAAATTATTCTTTTCTAAATCGTTTTTTAGCCATTTTAAATCTTCGTCTGATATAAATTGTGTCTTAAATATTCCACCTTCTGCAGTTTCCATTTCATTATTTACAAATGTTCCTAAAATAATTATGTGCATAATGTAAGTCTGAAAATATAACTATTCTACTCTTACTCATATTTTATCCCTCACTTATAATTAATTACAATAATGTTGTGCTCATTATATCATAACATTTTATATTTGCAATCCATCCAATCAACGCAAATATAAGCCTTACAGCTGAAAAAAGAGCATAAAACAAGTCAAGTTCTAGCCTAGTTATATTTTTTATTATTTTTGCCATATTTTCAAACTTATTTATTAAGTATAATATTACATCATAGAAGCGGAACTTTTGAAATAAAAAACAGCAGAACTGAGATATAATCCCAGTTCTGCTGTGCCTTCATTTCTTAATCACCATTAAATGTCAGGAGAAATCAGGCCTCTTTTTCTTTCCACGATGTTTCCACGATGATAACTCCCGTTTTAATAGCTTCATCTACGACATAGTTGAAAGAAATAACGTCGATAAGATTAGCATTGTTACGGAGATACTCCTCCAGAGTGAAAAAGACATATTCGCTCATCGTACCGTATTCCGCATAGATCAGTCTAACTGCAGTAAGTTCATTACTGCTTTCTGTCATCAGCATTACTTCTGCGTTGGCAATATTTGCATTTCCTCCTGCTACTGCCCGAGCCAACGTTTTAACGTATTTGCCTTTGAGCGTGATTACCTTTTCCGTACCGTATTCGAGTTCATCAATAATGATGTTTTTCATAGTCTTACGACCTTTCTTAATATTATTTAGAAGGCTTTGTTTCCATATTTATTAGCACAATGTGCTTACAAAAAGGAAACAATGCAAGGGTATAAAAACCTTCCATACTATTATTATAGCGTTTTATGTAAATTTTGTCAAATTTTTACCGTTTTCCATATACTTTATTGATACATAGGCAATCCATATCCTAGTATCTCAACATTAGTTGCATCGTAAACTCTCTCTGCAACTGAATCACTTGAATTACCTTCAATAGTATGTACTTTCATAGTTTGTAAGTCTGTATATTCAACTATTCCAGTATGATCTGCTAATCCATCTTGTTCTCCAGTTTCTTTATCTTTCCAATCAAAAAAGATTATATCCCCACATTTAGGAATATAACCTGAATCTCTTGGCATATACTGGTGCTTTTCATCAAACCATGTTACAGCTGTTCTACAGCCTGAATATTTTGGAATAATACCTTTATCTATATAACCACATTGATTAGCAACCCACGATACAAAACAGGCACACCACTCAACTCTATTTTCAAATCCGTACCAACTCCAATAAGGTTGTCCACCTTGATTACCTAATTGTGTTTTAGCAATGAAAACCATATCTGTACCCCAAGATGATTGATAAACTTGCCCTGGTACTGTTCCAGAGCCTCCTTCTCCACCGCCTTCGTTGTTGTTCATATTTTGTACGGCAATGAAACCTCCGCCTATTATGGTTATTATAATTACAATAGCAACCCAACCTCCAGCTGCTATTGCACTGATTAACGCTTTAGTTCCTGCAACAATTGCTTTAATAGCTTGAATAGTAACCTTTATTGCTACTTTAACTGCTTTTGCTGTTTGAACTGCAGCTTCTCTAGTAGCTTTAGCAATTCTCTGTGCTATTTTTGCTGATTTTTTTGCTACATTTTTAGATTCCTTTGCAACTTTATCAGCTGTTTTGATAGCTTTTTTGTTGTATCAGCCGTTCACTTTGCGTTACGAACATTCGTTTTAATTAACTTATTTGCCTTCATAACATTATCTTTTGTCTTAATAGTACCTTTAATTTCATTAGATATTCTTTTAGTAGTTTCAGCAGTCTTTTTTGCAGTATTTCTATTATGAGTATCTATTATTTTGTCTTTCACTTTGTTAATATTTTGCCTAGTTTCATTTACTGATTTTCTTCCAAATTCATTAGCTTTATTTATTCCTTTTTAGATAGTTGTTTTGTACTTTCTTCAACTCTATTTACTGCATAGTCTTCTCCATTATCATTAGTATCTACATCATTTTTTGTTCTTACATCTACTAGGTTGTCTTTTATTCGTTCTGTTCCGACTTTGGTTTTATCTAATATTTTTATTGGTGCTCTTTGTTTTTCTTTTATATCTGCCATAACCTCAATTCCTTTTTAATGGATTTTTAAGTGTTGTATGCACTTGTTAGACTGGAAAGAATATGGTTTGAATAGGCTCTTGGTTTACATATTTTTTCAATAATCTCCGAGCCGTCAACTTGTTATGTATATTATTGTTTTTTATTGTACAGAAGTTTACATAGTATTTTTATAATTTCATGGTGTCAACCTATTATATTTATATCCGCATAATAAAAATAGACTTCAAACTTTCTTCAGTCTGAAATCTCCTCTCTCCTACTTTTAATAAAAAATGCACCTGCATTTCTACAAGTACATTTGATAATATTTTATTTAATTTTGTTTGATTTATTGTAATTTATCTCGCACATAATATCAAAATATTATGTTTAAGTATTAAGTAACTATACTTATTGTAATAAGCTAATATCCTTTAAATATTTTTTTTATAAAATTTATAAACCTAACAAAATAATTTTCTTTTACTTCAACTAATCTAGTTTCATTGAAATTTTCTTGTAATTCTTTTGCATTTTGTTTATTCATCAATGGTTTATTAAACAATTCGATTGAATCATATTTTTGCGATTTTTGTTGTTCTAATTTTTGTTGGTTTTGACTTAATAGTCTTTTAAGTGATTCTTTTTGCTTATCAGTCGCAAAATAATCTCTAAATATGGTTATCAAAATGGCATTTGCTTCTTTTGAAATATTTTGCTTTTCTAAGTCTATACTTGGATTAATATGAAATTTATAATTAATATCCATATTTTCTTTATAAAATTCTATTTTATCTTTTGGAATTTTATTATATTCTTCTTTAGGTAAATACTTTATAATTTCAAAAACTTCAGTATATGCTTTACTATATGTATTGATCATCTTTAGATACCTCACTTATATTTTTATCATTTGCTCTTTCAAAACTATCTACTTTGCTTACGTCCTCTGTTGCTATTCCCTGCGTTATTGCATTTTCAGTGGTTTTTTTAATAGATATTGAACCACCATTTTGTTCTGTTCTTGTATCTTTTTGTCTTTGATATCCAAGTTTTTCAGGAATACTATCCAAAAATTCTTGTTGTTCTAGTAGTAATGATGTATATTTTATTACCAAACCATCTACAAACTTTTTCCTTAATTCTACTAAATTGCCTAAATTTACCTCTTTTACCATTTCTGCAATTTTTTCAGGAGCTAATCCAACTTGTTGAGCTATTGCAATAGTATCTGTTGAAGCTACTATTGTTCCACTATTAAGTAAAGCAGTTAATTCATTTACTTGGTTTGCTGATAACTCATTTTGTTCAAATAAACCATTTGGAGTTTGGAGTATATCTATAACATCCTTACTAAGTCCTAAGTTTACAGCAACTGGTCCCATTTTACTTAAAAACTTTTTTATTGGAGTAGCCATTGTTTCAAAGCGATCATCATCTCTTCTTACTTGATCAGCTTCAGCATAATCAGCACAATAATGCAGTCCATCTATTTCACCATTAGGTAGTTGAATACTAATTCCCTCTAGTTCTCTTTTTAACAAACTTGAATGTGAAAAGAAATCTGCTCTAGTTTGTCCAATACTTCCAATATAACTATCTCTTCCTTCAATAATTCTATCAGCCATTTCTACTAAAATTCTATACTTACTTTTATCTATATCATCAGATACATATAATTCTTTTTTTATTTCATTATTGGCAATACTTTCAATAATAATTTGATTATTTGCTTCTATAATAGCTCTGGAAGTTGATTCCACCCAACCTTCAGTAATTATATTGTGCATTATTTCCTCTCCATTTGCATCAATTTCAACTGTGCTTAATCCGCTTGAAATTGCAATTTCATTATCTAACTCGCCATCTGTTTTTAAATCAAACCTAAATGGTTTTCCACCTACAACATATTTTTTTCCATTTGTTTTATCTATATAAAACCAACCTGACTTCATCTCTCCATTCTTGCCAACATAGTCATCATAAACATATGTAGGCTCTTGTTCTTCAGCTGTCTTTCCGCCTTCTTTAAATTGACAAAATTTTTTAACTTTTCGAAAATTAATATACTTTCTACCATCAGGAGCATTAAATTCATAATCAAATTTCCCAGGTTCAGATGTTAGCTGATTCTCTGTTTCAACTTCATCCTTTTCCATTGAATGTGTCCATTCGTGAAATACAAGTTGTCTTAAATTAGTTAATAATTGAACACCTCCATTAGCTTTCTTGTCATTTAAATCATCAAAATTTAGTCCAGGTATATATAGTTCTTTTGTTGCATCTGGCCCTTTTCCTTTTCTAACATCAGCTCCTACATCTGGAATTGTCTGTTTTTCATATATGAAAACAGCTCCTTCTATTTTTCCATTTCTTACATAGTCTAGATGTTGTGCACCAGCATTCATAACCATTCTATACATTTTTGTTGTAACTGGTATAGCTGTTTCGTCGTCTAATTTTTTACCATATAAACAAACATCATCTTCACCTTCTTTAGGATTTCCAATTCTGAATTTATTTACTTCTGAAAATAAACGATTCATAGCATAATCGAAAGAAACTTTTCCTTGTGTTGCTCTTTCTATTCCTTTACAATACTCATAAGCAAATAATTGTGAAATTTCAAGTTCTTTTTTATCTCCATTTAAATCTGAAATAACCATTGTTAAATCCCACTCGCCATCTGTCTCAGCAAGTTTATCAGCTATTTTTCTATAATTTTCTGTATCTTTTTCTTTGTATGCTATTAATAGACCTTCCACTTGTTTAATAAACCTTAAATATAAGTCTACGGAATCTTTATCAACTTTTTTTAAATCAATTACACGCATTTTTATCCCCCTTTTTGCTCTAAAATTATATTTAAATATATTGTTTTTATAATTTTGTATTTAATAACAATCTTTTATTCAACTTGTATGGAATATTACTATTTACTTTAATAATTTTATTTCTTTGATGCTTTTTTCTAGCAACTCATTATCCTTAACTTCACTTGCATATACTACTCCATAGTATGGAATTATTTTAGTATAAAAATTAACTATTCTATCTATAAAATAATCATCTATTTGTTTATTATATTTTTTTAGTATTTTTTCAAGTACGTCTTTTCCAAGTAAATATGCCCATTGGAAATCATATGCACTATCAAAAATTCTTGTATCACCAAAATCAATTATTCCAATCCCCTCATCAGTAATAATTAAATGATCTGTTGATAAATCTCCATGTATAACTGTTGGAACATACTTATGCATATTTTTATTATTAAAATATGATTCAAATAGTAAATCTGTTTTATTCCTAATCTCTTCATTAAAGTACTTATATGCTTTATCTTTAAACTCTTTATATCTCATTTTATAATTTTCAACTGGATCTATAATATCTAATTCACAAGATTTGACATCTAACGAATGTAGTATATTAATAAATTCAGCCATATTTTCTAAAAATTGTTCTTTTTTTCATCTTTCATTTCATAGAAAAGCTCTTTTGATAAAAAATTTTCCTGTATCATTTCTAGCCAACAAATGGATAATCAGAATTCAAATTATAGTATATAATTTCTAAATCATTTACGTATTTCATACACTTTTCTCCTAAAATGTATACAATTATTTATATTAAATAATATCAATAAATTATCGTTTTAGCAATACATTTGTAAACATAATATTGATTATATTCTCCTTCCTACAATCAATAACCATTCTTCCGTTTTTCTGGGAATACTCGCAAGTTGACATTGTAATAAATTTATCGCCATATTCTGTTTGAACTCCTGTATCATATAATTGAATATTTTTACACCCGCTCACAAACTCGTTATATTCGTCTATATCGTAAAAATTTGTATATGGGTAATACTTATACCCCTCTCCTGTTAAAACGGTCTTAAATGCAAAACAAACTTCATATAAGTTCTCTTTAGCTTGTCCATCTTCTATTGTGTAAAATTTGGATAGGTTATACTAAATTAGACAAAAAAGATAAGGGTTAGTTTAAAAAGAATAAGAAAATATATGATTTTAAATGGATTGGTTTCAAATTATACAGTAAAACAATTTAAGATACACAAAGCAACATGTAATGAGGATAATATTGAAAATAAGCTAAATAGGGAATTTAATAGAGATAAAAATTAGATGTTGTTGTAAGCAATTTAACATATGTGAATGTTCAAGGAAAATGAAATTATATATGCGTAATAATTGATGAAGTATTAACAACATTTAATATAGATAGATCATTAAGCAAAAAAGGTTGTCCTTATGATAATGCAGTTGCTGAAGCAACATATAAAATAATAAAAACTGAATTTGCTTTTAATAGAATATTTGAAAGCTTTGAAGAATTAGAAACTGATTTATATGAATATGTTAATAGGTATAATAATATAAGAATTCATGGTTCACTAAATTATTTAACACCAGTTGAATATAAAAATATTGTCAATGAAGAAAATGTATAAAAAATGAAGTGATTTATGCCATTTTCGTAATTGCACAATGAATGAAAATTATAATATGTAATTGGTAATAAACTTACATAAGTTAAGTTTATTACCGTAATGAAAAATTAATGATGTTATTAAAAGTGTCCTTATAAAAATTGTACAAAAAATGGTTGACAATCCATATCTATTTTAAACCTATATCTAATTGATTTGCCAAATTACTATATATAATATTATATGATTTTTTTTAGATAGAATACAAATATTTTTAAAATCCATAAAATATAATCAATACTTCATTTTTTATAAGTATTCATTTTTCAGGATTTCTTAGGTAGAATATTAATTTTACCTTCTTTTTATCCTTCTAGTTTAAAAAATGCTTCATTTGGGTTATCTCCTGAAACAAGTATTAATGTATGCTCTCCCAATAAAAGATCTTCATCATCTTTGTCTGAATTTAAATACGCATGAATACTATAATTTGTTTCATCAATATTTACAATGACATTTAAAGGAACTATATGTTTTTTTACATATTCCAATGTTATTTTATTATTATTTTTATCTACTTCTTTCCATTTGTCACAAATGTCAACAACACTATCTAAAAATTTATCTATTAGAATTTTTTGAATTTCATATAATTTTTCTACTTTTGGCACTATTTTATTTAATTCACTTTTTTTGATTTTATTTTCTTCATAATAATCATTGTAGCTTTCAATATATACATTATTTTCTATATCATTAAAATTAAGCTTTTCACAATTAATTTTATAATAATAAATACCTGTATCCTCATTGCGAACAACTTCAAAATCTCCTAACAAATCACTATGCAAAGAATATTTTTCAATACTTCTTATATTTCCAACTGTATAATATCCTATTTCACCTTTTTTTATAATATCTTCACTATATTTATCAAATTCATTTGAATTTATACTAATTAATTTTTTTATTTCCCTTATAACTGTTTTACTTAAATAGTTATATATACAATCAACAGATTCACCATTATAACTATACCTTATTATAAAACCATTATCATAAATATATATACGTACATCCTCTTGTTTATTATCAATAATAAAACATTCATAGTTTTCACTATTTATACTATCATACAATTTTAAAATTTGTTCTTTCATTTTGTTCTCAACATTAGCATAATGCTCTTCATAGCTTATATTAAGACTATTCAACGCACTAATTAATGGCTTGACAAAGTTTGATACATCATTTTTTTTAAAATTTGCAATATTTCTTTTCATTTTTACATATGAAAACATATTACTTGAATTAGCAATTAAATTTAAATTTTCTAAATTTAAACCGGAAAGTATTTCAATTATCTCTTCTTTATTTGTTATATCATAACGATTAATTAAATAGTCGCAGATACAATATAAAGATAATTGGTTACCCTCTTTTATATTAGTTGAAATGTCCGAAATATAATTTTTTTTTGCCTTTTCTATTAGCTCTGTTTTGTTGTTTAATTTGTTTAGTGCATATAACTTTAAATAATAAATTGATTTAAGATTTTCATCATTCTTTTCTTTATCAGTTATATTTATAAAGCTCTTCCATGTTTGATTATCTATACTCATTTTGCCCTCCTAGATTTTTTATTATTATTTATATCTACACATACTTTTATTTTATAAAAAAGATTAGAATAACACTTATTACAGTTAATTCTTATTCATTAAGTAATTCTAATACTTCGTATTTTAATTGAATATAAGAATCTTTTAGTTGGTTACACTCAAGTAATTTCAAAGGCATTAGTTTGCTTAACTCACTTTTATCAGTAATTGAATCTCCATCAACTAATGTTGCAACATCTTTTCCTCCAACTATTATTGGAGCTATAACAATATTAACAAAATCTATTAATTTATTTCTTACAAACAGTCCATTTAATGTACCTCCTGATTGAATTGTCAGATTTTCTGCATTATATTTACTATATAAATCTTCTAATAGTTGTGTTAAGTTTAATGTTTCATAATACAATATTTCTAAATTATCATACTTGTCCTTTAAACTATAAGCTATATGATTTTTGTTTGTAGTAACTAATAATAGCCTACCTACCCAATGACACAAATAATCAATTCCATTTTCATTTAAATGTGGTTTATTATCTATAATTACAAAAGTAACCACATCAATTTTTTCGTGGTATTCTTTTCTATCATTAACTCCTATTTTAGCCATTACTCTACCTGTGTTTAAAGAAAATACATAGAGTTAGATATAGTGAATAAAATTATATTTACTTAATAAATGCCTACAAGTACTGATTGTATTTGTAGGCATTTTATTTATTTTATACTAATAAAAAGTTTATATGTAAAAATCCTTCTTTAACTCCATCAATTTTGCAAAAATCTTTATCTGCATCTAAATTATCACTACTTCCACTACTTATCTTTCCATCTAGTGATTCTAACATAAATAATGTTGTTATTGGTCTGTTCATATTACATCGTTCCTTTCATATATTTAACTATTTCAAGAAGCGTTCTTAACTTAGTTTAAGAGTTTTCTTGTATAGTTTACTACATTTTCTTTTAGTTCGTTATTATCAAATCTTATTAATAATCGTATATCATCTAATATCCCATATATTATCATTCTTTCATCTATGAACTTAATATCAGAGAACTCTTTATAATATTTTTTAATATTGGTATCTATATTTTTATAATCTTCAGGCTTTTGAAACGGATTCATTTCTGAATTAGCCCACTTCCAAGGTGTATCTTTACACCTATATAATAATCTAAACTCATAATCAATAGGTGTTATCATAGCATCGTTATGATGTTGTTGCCGTCTTTTTACCTTCAAGCACCAACTCTACTAATCTATCATTATCTACACCAAATTGTCATGTAGGTAGTTGAGGATTCTTTTCTTGTATAATACCATTATTAAATATGTAATATGGTCTATTTCCTATAACTTGTATATCATTATTATTTATAAATATAGTATCTTCTTCTGGTAAAGCTATTATTTTTTCTTCTTTTGAAAGTTTTAATAAATATTCTTTACTTTCTGCATCTTTTTCTTTCGTTCTATTAGTGTAATGACATAGTATCGAATATCCATTTAAAACATCATATCCAGATATGTCTTCTAAACCTACTATGTTATCATCATCCAAAATACAAGATTTTAGATTTTTTCCAAATATAATTGCACCTGCACTTCCACCAAATATAATTCCATTATTATTTATAAAATCCTGTACTTTATTAAATGCTCCACTTGTTTTCAGGTCATTTAATAATTTAAAAGTATTTCCACCACCTATAAAGATAGCACAATAATCTTCTAAATCTTTATTTAGAAGTTCAGAAGCCTTAACTATCATTTCTATATTAGAAATATCTAATTCCTTTAATTCATTGGTGATCCATTCTAAACAACTTGAATAATTGTCTTCTTCCATTGCTAATGGTATATATAGAAGCGGTTTAGTGTGGTCTATTATTTCATTTAATTTTCCATAGGCACTGATGGTTTGCAAACCATCTCCACCGCCACATAAAAATATCCTCATGTGATTTCCTCCTTATAAATAACAAACTCTTTTATTCTTCATTTATTTTTAAGTTGCATTTTTTATGATTTCACTACTTATATCAATTATTTCATCTATAGCAATTGTAGTTCCATCTATTAGTATAATTTCGTTTTTATATGTATCAATTTTTTTGACTGAATTTGTAACTGTTTTGTATTTTCCACCTTGTTTTTTATCATCTGGTATAAAATATGTAATTGTTACATCAGGCTGTTCTTTAATTTTTTCTTGAATTAATTGAATTTTTAAATCTAGAATTTCCTTTAATTCTTCATTAATTTCAATTTTTTTATTAGTTAATCTAGCTGTTTCTTTAACTTGACCTTCATAGCCTGTTAGTGCTGCAAATGGGGCAAATTGTGCTGACCTTTGCTCTAAAGACATTCGTGGTCTTTTTGAAACTGGTCTTGATAAATTTATAATATCACTATAATCATCCATTATCCTTTATGACCTCCTACCTGTGAATTTCTGTCGATTGTTGTTGCTCCTTCTTGAAAGTTCATTCCTTTTAAAATTGCATTTTTTCCATATTTCTTTTTTATATTCAAAATTGATTTTTGTAATTCGTGCTCTTTATGCTCTTTTTCTCGCTTTTTCTGTACTTCTGAATAATCTGTAAATAAATCTATTTGTTCATAAGATTGTTTTTCTTTTATTTCCGCTTCTGCTTCGCTTATTAAATTATTAGCCGAAATATTAATTCTTCTTGTAAGCAATTGTTTATTTATAATTCTTTCAAATAACTCAACAACCGCTTCGCCAATAATTTTACTTGAAGAAGTATAATGATCTAAATTTTGAGTTCCATGAGCATGTTTAGGAATATTTCTACCATATTTATCTATTGTAATTTCTCCATTATACTCAATATAAGAATCTTTTAAGTTATCTACATCATATCCAATAGTTAATACTAATTGATTTGTAACTAAATGTTTATCTACTAAATCTAATGCTAATAATTCAGTCATTTCTTTAACTATTATTTTTGTTTTTTCATAATTATAAGGACAGTGTAATACTTGTCCTGAATTTAAACTATTTGTGGTAGGAATATATGATTTTATACTTTTTATAGTACAAGGTTCATATCCCCACGCATGATCTATTAATAGCTCTGCATTAATACCAAATAGCTTAAATAATTTGTCTTCATTATTAATAGAGCATCTTGCTATATCACCCATAGTATACATATGATTTTGCTCCAATTTTTTAGCAATTCCTTTTCCAACTCTCCAGAAATCTGTAATAGGTCTATGACTCCATAATTGTTGTTTGTACATTTGTTCGTCTAAACAAGCTATTCTAACGCCAAACTTATTAGGTTTTACATGTTTAGCAGCTATATCCATTGCCACTTTTGCTAAATATAGATTAGTACCTACACCACAAGTAGCAGTTATCCCTGTTTGTGTATATACATCATGTATAACCTTTGTTGCCAAATCACTTGGTTTCATCTTGTATGTTGGCAAGTATTTAGTAACATCTATAAATACTTCATCTATTGAATATACACATATATCATCAGGAGAAAAGTATTTTAAATATATATTATATATGTCTATACTATATTTCATATATTTGTTCATTCTAGGAGGAGCTATTATATAATCTAATTCATAATCCTTATGAGTTTTTAATTCATCATCATTATAAGATTTACCAGTAAATTTATGTCCTAATATCGTATATTTTCTTTCTGAATTCACTTCTTTAACCTTTTGAATTACTTCAAATAATCGTGCTCTTCCAGGTATTCCATATGATTTTAATGAAGGACTTACTGCAAGACATATTGTTTTTTCGGTTCTGGTATTATCGGCTACTACTAAATTTGTTTTCAAGGGATCCAATCCACGCTCTATACATTCTACAGAAGCATAGAAGCTTTTTAAATCTATGGATATATAATAATCTCGCATTGTTTCACCTCCAGATAATTATTAAACTATAGTCATATTATAGCACTTTTTATATTATAAAACAACTGTTTGTATATGTGATTTATATGGTTATTTTTTCATTTTATGATTAATTTTAGCAATATGATACTTGTTTTATATATAGAAGCGGAATTTTTTTAAATTAATAAACAAAGTTGTCAAAAAGAACCGTCCCCATTGACAACTTATAGTAAAATTAAAAAAGCAGATTTTAGTCCGCTTTTTTATTATATTGTATTTTTATTTAAATCTTCTTAAATATGAATCCATTTTTTCAACAAATTCATCATTATTTTTTGTTTGAACCATTTGTGATAGTACTTGTTCTGTTACTTCTGCAGTTGGTAGAGCGTTTAGGGCTTTTCTTAAAGCATATACAGTTTCTAATTCTTTTTTGGTTAATAGTAGGTCTTCTCTTCTTGTTCCAGATTTGTTGATGTCTATAGCTGGGAAGATTCGTTTTTCTGATAGTTTTCTGTCTAGTACTACTTCCATATTACCTGTTCCTTTGAACTCTTCAAATATAACCTCGTCCATTCTACTTCCTGTTTCTACTAGTGAAGTTGCAAGTATTGTAAGACTTCCTCCGTGCTCAATATTACGTGCTGCTCCGAAGAATTTTTTAGGTTTATGTAATGCTGCTGGGTCAAATCCTCCTGATAGTGTTCTTCCTGATGAAGGTATAACTAGGTTGTATGCTCTTGCAAGTCTTGTTATACTATCTAATAATATTACAACATCTTTCTTTTGCTCAACTAATCTTTTTCCTCTTTCAAGAACCATTTCAGCAACTTTTACGTGATGTTCTGGTAGTTCATCAAATGTTGAGTATATAACTTCACCTTTTATTGAACGTTTCATATCAGTAACTTCTTCTGGACGTTCATCTATTAATAATACAATTAATTCAACTTCAGGATTATTGTATGATATACTGTTAGCTATTTTCTTTAATAAAGTTGTTTTTCCAACTTTTGGTGGAGCAACAATCATTCCTCTTTGACCTTTTCCAACTGGTGAGATAAGGTCGATTAAACGTGTAGCATATTCTGTTGGTTTTGTTTCTAGCTTTAATTTGTCAGTAGGGTATATTGGTGTTAGGTCATCAAATTTAACACGTCTATATGCCATTTCTGGAGCCTCTCCATTTACTTCTCCTACATATATTAATGCTGGAAATTTTTCACCTTCTTTTGGTTGTCTTGCTATTCCTTTTACTTTATCACCTTTATCTAATTTAAATCTTCTTATTTGAACTGGTGATACATATACGTCTTTTGGTGTAGATAGGTAGTTTTCTCCTCTTAAGAAACCATAGCCATCTGGTAAAACTTCCAAAATCCCTTCTATTATTTGGTCATCTGCATTTGTTATTTTATATCCATTATTACCTGAATCTTCTGTTTTTTCATTTTTGACTTCAACAGTTGTTTGTATTTGTTGAGTTTGCATGCTATTTTTAGTTTTATCTGAAAGTATAGCTATTAATTCATCTTTTTTTAATTTTGAAACATTTTTTATACCATTTTCTTTAGCTAGCTGTCGTAATTCTACTAAAGTACATTTTTCAAAATTCATAAGTTTTACCCCCTAAATATTATTTATTATTATTTTTATTGGATTTCATTTTAGAAAAAAATAAACAAGATTATTTTGGAAAGTTAATAAATGCTGTTTTGATATATTATCTATTTGATAAAAAATAGAGGAAAAGTACAAATTAATTATCCTCTATTTTAGTTTGTAACATCAATATATACTCGTTCATTTGGCAAGTACATTCCAAGCTTTTCTCTTGCCATATTTTCTATATATTCAGTTGAATTTATATTATTTTTTATATCTTTTAATTCGGTATTTTTTTCGTTTGCTTCTTCTATTTGGTTATTATACATTGTTGCTTCTTGCTCATAAGAGCTTAATGTTTGTTGTTGTGAAAATATTGTATAAATAAAATATATTAATACTGCTATAACAATAAATCTATTTATTTTTAATTTTTTTTTCATATGTAAAATCTCCAATACTTATTTTATTAGCTATTATTTTATTTAGCTAGATAATATGCATATATTATAACACATTATTCTTGTTTTTCCAGCTTTTTTTTATTATTTCATTAATTTTTTTTAGGGGATACAATAAAAAGTCTAAAATTCTAAGCAAAAACTTAATAATATTAACAAAAATTTTTATCATATATTTACTTATGAACGAAAAATATACAATAATTCCTATGATTATTCCGAATATCATATATATTCTTATTTCACCATCAGTATATTTTAGAATAACAAATGTTAATATAATTCCAGATGCAATCCAAAAAATTATATCTTGAATATATGTAATAATATCATATGTTTTAAAAACTTTACGCTGAATTCTAAAAAAATCAAATAATATACCAATAATAAAACCAGTTATTGCAAATATGAAAAGTGTATTAATTTGGCTTTCTAATAATTCATTCAATATTTTAAAACTCCTTTTATTTGAAAATTTTTCCTAAAAATCCTCCATCTTTTTTTTCAAAACCTTTATCGCTGTAGCATAAACTTGAAATGTTACCATCTACAATAACTTCTTCAGAATCAATATTTAATTTATTTATTCGTAAATCTTCTCCTTTTACTGTTAACATACCTAAATGTGTTTCTAAAATTACAATTTGATCATCAAAAGAAAGGACATCTATAGCCCCTGAAATATTCAATTTTTCTCGACTTTCCAAAATTAAGTTTTGAATTATATTATTTTTTTGATTTAAATTTTTTCTTTCTTCAATTCCCATAGCTTTTCCACACTCCTTTGTAAAATATATTCAATGTTTATTGTATTATTCATAAAAATAAACTAATCTAAACAAGTTATTAGATTAGTTTAAAATTTTATTTAATTTTCAAGCTCTACTAAATTTTTGTGAAAAATTTCTAATAAGGAATTTGAAATTATGTTTTTAAAAGTTATACGAATTTTATTGTTGTTCAAATCTATTGTGGAAATTTCAACATTTTCATTGTTAAGTATATTTATTATTTTTTCTAATATTAATGAATCACTTAAGATTCCATATCCAATAATTGAAATTCTTGATATGTTACATATTGTAATTTTACATTTTTTGAAATTTTGTTTAATTATATCAGTTATTTTGTTTAATTGACTTGAATTTATTAATAAAATTATTTCATTTTCTATCAAAGTATATTCTAGTGGAATTACATTATTTTGAATTAATTTATTATATATATTTATATTTTCTTTTGTATCGTTTGAAATGGTAATCTTCATTAATTTGTCATTTTTTACAATACTTTTAATTTTTTGAGCTTCTATTTTATTATTAATTATTGTTCCATCATCGTCTGTAAAAGTAGATTTTGCAATTATAGGAATATTAAATTTTTGAGATATTTCTACACATCTATTATGCAAAACTTTTGCACCTTCATTAGATATGTCTAACATTTCATCATATGAAACTTCTTTTAATTTTTGAGCATTTGAAACTTTCTTTGGATCTGTTGTAAATACACCTTCAACATCTGAGTATATATAGCATTTATCAGCATTTAATGCTGCAGCAATAGAAACTGCTGTTGTATCAGATCCTCCTCTTCCCAATGTTGTTATATCTAAATTAGAGCTAATTCCTTGAAATCCAGCTACTATAACAATTTTTCTTTGCTTTAATTCGGATTTTATTCGAGATGAATCAATATATTCTATTATTGCATTTTGATTTATATTGTTTGTATAAATTCCGTGCTTGCCAACCAGTTAAAGAAATTGCTGGATAATTTAATTCATTTAACAATATACATAATTTTGAAATAGATATTTGTTCTCCTGTACTTAATAACACATCTAGCTCTCGATCATTTGGTATATTAGATAGTTCATAAGCTTCTTGCAACAATAAATCAGTTTTTTTTCCCTGAGCAGATAAAACAACTACTATATCATAACCTTTATCATATAAAGTTGTTATCTTGTGTGCAACAATATTTAATTTTTCATTATCTGCTACAGAAGTCCCTCCAAATTTTAATACAATAGTATTCATTATATGCACCCTTTATATAAAAAATTTAGTCTACGATATTTCGTAGACTATACTATATTATATTATGTTACTAATATTACTGTCACTTATAAAATAAAAAAATATGAATATCATAATTGCTATTGTTAAAATTGCCGAAATGATTTTTAACAATATTTTTTTTCGTTCAAATTGTATAAAACGTTGATTAATATTATCATCAAATTCGAAGTTTTCTATAAATTTTTTTACATCATCTTCATTAGCACAAAATAGCGAAAATTGCAGTTCATGTATAAAAGAAATATTATCTTCATATCGTATTACAATGTTGTAATTATAGATAGGAAGAAAAAGTAATAACTTTGTTGACCTTCCTATAAATATATTTTTCAAATTACTATATGGAATTTTATTAAACTGAAATCCCTGTTTTATGTTTAGTGTGTTTTTATCGCAAGTTATATTTGTTTTATTTCCATAAACAAAAACAATTAATGTTGTTATTAGAAGAGCAAGAGCTATACTAAAAATTTTCAAATTAAAATTTATTAATAAAAAACCTATTATAACAACAAATATTCCTAATAGAATAATCCAATTTTCTTTTATTTTACCTATTGGATTAATTATTAATGAAATGTTTTCTTTTTTTACTCTTTTTATATTTTTATATCTATTTTTATTATTCTCAACAAATAAACTTTTTAAATCCATAATATTTCTCCTTTGTTTATTTTTCGTTTTGAAGTGATTTTAAATAACTTTTCATAAATTCATTTAAATCACCATCCATAACAGCTTGAACATTTCCAACTTCATAATTGGTTCTATGGTCTTTTACTAATGTATATGGACAAAAAACATATGAACGTATTTGACTTCCCCATGCTATATCTTTTTGCTCACCTTTTAAGTCTTCTATCTTTTCTTTTTGCTCTTGTTCCTTTAGATTTAATAATTTCGATTTTAACATTTTCATTGCTGTCTCTCTATTTTGAATTTGAGACCTTTCTGTTTGACATGCTACAACTGTATTTGTCGGAATATGTGTTATTCTTACTGCAGATGAAGTTTTATTTATATGCTGACCTCCTGCTCCAGATGCTCTATATGTATCTATTCTTAAATCATCTGGATTTATATCAATTTCAATATCTTCAGTTATCTCTGGCAATACTTCTACAGAAGCAAATGAAGTATGTCTTCTTCCACCCGCATCAAATGGAGATATTCTAACAAGTCTGTGTACTCCTTTTTCACATTTCATATATCCATATGCATAATCACCCGAAATTAAAAAAGTAACACTTTTAAGGCCTGCTTCGTCACCATCCAAATAATCAAGCTCTTTAACAGAATAGTTGTTAGCATTTGCCCATCTCGTATACATTCTATATAACATTTCAGCCCAGTCCTGAGACTCAGTTCCTCCCGCACCAGGGTGAATTGTGACTATTGCATTATTTATATCATATTTGCCAGAAAGCAATGTTTCAATTTCTAAATTTTCAATCTCTTTTTGAATATTTGATGTATTTTTTAATAATTCCTTTACAAGAGCCTCATCATCTTCTAATTGTAATAATTCATTCATTTCTTCTAAATTAGATAGCTCTGATTCAAGTTTCAAATATTTGTCTTTTTTATTTTTTATTACTTTAATCTCTTGTAATACCTTACCTGATTTTTTACTATCATTCCAAAATCCGTCTTCAAGAGTTTTACTTTCTAATGTTTTTAAATCTTGCTCTAATTTTGGTATGTCAAAGAGATTCACCTATACTTTCTAGTTTAGATTTTATTGTTTGTAATGCTCTAGCATTTTCTTCTAACTCAATCATTTAAACACATCCTTTCTTATGCTTTCTTAGTAATACAAAAAACTGCAATTGATAATTATGATGCAATGTTTTTCCCTATTTTTTTTACTGTATTTATTGTTTTATATCTACAATAAATTCTATTAAGCTCCAAATTTCACAAAATAATCCCATTAATAATAATGATATTTCATTAATTCTTATTTTTCTATCTATTATGAATTTTTTTGGATTTTTCTCATTTATTAATATGGTATATTTTTCACCAACTACAAAATTCTTAGTAAATTTCTTGGAAAACAATTGTTGAGCCTCATTTTTATACTCATTGCCATTAAATTCATATTTAAAGACAAGTTTATAATTTTTACTAAAAAGTAAATCAGCGCGAGAATAAATACTAAATTTTAAGTATGTTGCGTCTATTTTTTTTGTACACCTTGACTTTGAATATTGAATCCAGACGAAAATTAAAATAAAAAATGTTCCTATAATTATTTCTATCATTATAATATTTTTATCCTCCTAATATAACTATATAAAAAAACTAAACACACATAATGCTTAACTCTTTAACTATATTCTTCCCCTACGAATAAAATATGAACATAGTTCACATTTCATCTACTGTTTGAATTATATACTATTTATTACCTGTGTGCAACATTTCAAATAATATTTATTATAAAATTTATACATATATTTTTCATATTTTAAATATATTGACAAAATATAATTCTTATTATATTTTTTATATAAGGAGGCGGTATTTTGAATAATATAAGAGTAGGTTGCTCTGTTCTGATAAAATCAAATAACAAATTATTATTAGGAATTAGAAATAAAGAGCCTAATAAAGGAATGATAATTACACCTGGAGGAGGTGTTGAATTATTTGAAAGAATGGAAGATACTGTAAAAAGAGAAATAATGGAAGAAACAGGTTTAGAAATCACAAATATTAAACAATTGAAAACTTATGAGATTATTAATGAACCAGATGAACATAGAATTATTATTTACTGGTCAGCAGATTATGATAAAAATTCAGTACAATCAGCAACTGATTTATCAGATGCTAAATTTTATAGTAAAGAAGAAATCAAAGAGCTAGATAAATTAGGAAAATTAAGTGATATAACAAAAAAAGTTTTATCTGACAACAATTGGTTATAAAACATAGAGCTAGGTATTCTTATTTATCTAGCTCTATGTTTTTGTCAATGGGTTGTCAATGGGGACGGTTCTTTTTGACACAGAATAAAATCCAAAACAGGTAAAAATGTAAAATACTGAATATTTCGAATTTTACTTTATGTTAACATACTGTTATAATAATGCTATGCGCCTAGTAATTCGACTACAAAACACTTTTAAAGCAATCACTGAATTCTTTAATATCAAGATGGATCTTTATTGTACTAGCATTAATTTTTCTAAAAAAAGCAGAGCTACTAATGCTCTGCTTTTTTTATTCTATTAAATTAATTTTCCATTATTATTTTACTTTTTATAAAAATCTATAATTTTTTCTAATTCATCTGTTGTTTTTGCTCCACCAACTAGCTTTAATTGATTTAAAATTCCTTCAATTTCCTGAATATTTAAATTGTCATATTTTAGAATTGACGATATTGTTTTACTATCTAAATCACATTTAATTTTTTCAGCATATTTTTTCATTATTTCTGCTTTTGTATCGTAATCAGGCATTAATAGCTCTACAAAAATTCCGCTTTCAAGTCTTGATTTTAATCTATCATCTAAAATCTCAATATCTTTAGGTGGTTTATTACTTGATATTATAATTTGCTTTCCAATTTCTTTTAACGCCATAAATGTAAATAAAAATTCAGATTGGATCCTTTCTTTGCCTGATATAAATTGAATATCATCAATTAGTAAAACATCAGCATTTCTGTATGTATCTCTAAATAAATTTAATTCGTCATTTTTTATAGCATCTATAAATTGATCTATAAATTTTTCTGTTGTAACATATAAAATATTAGCTTCTGGATTTTTCTCTAATATTTTGTTACCAATAGCATGAATTAAATGAGTTTTTCCAACTCCATTTTTTCCATATATTAGAAGCGGATTATAACATTTTTCCGTGTTTTCAACGACTAATTTGGCAGTATCTAACGCCAATTCATTGCAATCGCCAAATATAAAATTATCTAATGTATATTCTTTATTTAAAGTATTTATTTTCATATATTTTTCTCCTTATTTAGATCATATATTAATATGATTTCATATCAATAGTATTATTTATATTATAATACTTATAACTTATTATCCTTCTTATTTTTAGGATATAAGAAGTGACAATATTCCAATAAAAAGCAAAAATAATCCTATTAATAACATTAATATAATTACATTAACAGGCATAATAATTTTTACCATTGTATGTTTTTTTAATTTTTTCATCTTATTTTTCTTTAATTTCATTTTCATAATAATACAACACTTACCCTTTCTTGATGATAATGATACAACTGCTTTATATTACCTCCTTCATTTTGCAGTTATTAATTTTATTGCTTAATGCAGCATATAGTATATCTGAATTTTTTAAAATGTCAAGTACTATTTTCAATATTTTTTTCGTTTTTGCTTTTATTTTTCTACAATTGTCTTTATTTTTTTATTTTTTCTGATATTTTTCTATTTATTTTTTCATATTTTTTTTGATAAAACAACTCAATATTCAACATAATATTATATTATTAGCAATTATATCTATGCA
>ERZ827440.1197-NODE-1197-length-30169-cov-3.501727_pt1 | contig 30169 bp, 25 predicted proteins | sample MGYA00519774_ERZ827440 | MGnify/ENA primary metagenome ERZ827440 (study PRJEB31778, sample SAMEA3449302) | human gut metagenome | biome: human gut; feature: human-associated habitat; material: faeces | place: United Kingdom | collected 2010/2012 ... | reverse complement strand
CCCTTTATTACGACTATTGTCGATGCGCTTTCGCTTCTCGTGTATTTCACGATTGCATCGAGAATGCTTGGTTTTTAGCTTTATATTTACTGATTTAAAAAGGTATTGAAGCAATGCTCCGATACCTTTTTGATAACAATTATTTTAATGGGAGATGATTTTATGGCGGCTTATTACACTATTACACCGGAGATTTATACGCTTTCGGAAAAATGTATTAAAAACGGCGAGATTGACTCATCGCTATATGCAAAGCATCAGGTTAAACGCGGACTCCGCGATCTGGACGGCCGCGGTGTTGTAACGGGACTTACAGAGATTTCTACCATAATCTCATCAAAAGAGATTAACGGTGAGCATATTCCTGCCCCCGGCGAGCTTTATTACAGAGGGATTAACATTAAGGATATTGTTTCGGGATTTTTGAAGGAAAATCGTTTCGGGTTTGAAGAAACGGTGTACCTTTTGCTGTTCGGAAGTCTTCCTAACAAGAGGGAACTTGATGATTTTACCAAGCTTTTGGTAACCTATCGTACTTTACCGACAAATTTTAACCGTGATGTTATCATGAAGGCACCAAACAAGGACATTATGAATTCGCTTGCAAGGAGTGTTCTCACGCTTTATTCTTACGATAAAAATGCCAATGATACGAGCATTCCGAATGTACTTCGTCAGTGCATTCAGCTTATTTCCACATTCCCGATGCTGACAGTTTATGCATATCAGGCGTACAGGCATTTTATAAAGGGGAAGGGGCTTTACATTCATCGTCCCGATCCCAAGCTTTCAACCTCCGAGAATATTTTGAGACTTTTAAGACCGGATAAAAAATTTACCGAGCTTGAAGCTAAAATTCTCGATTTGGCACTTGTTCTTCATGCAGAGCACGGCGGCGGAAACAACTCCACCTTCACAACTCATGTTGTGACATCCTCCGGAACAGATACATATTCATCTGTTGCGGCGTCCCTTTGTTCACTGAAAGGGCCCAAGCACGGTGGAGCAAATATTAAGGTTAAGCATATGTTCGATGATATAAAATCGCACGTTAAGGACTGGAACGATGACGATGAAATAAAGTCTTACCTTCTTAAGCTCATCAACAAAGAAGCCTTTGACAAAAGCGGGCTTATCTACGGTATGGGGCACGCTGTTTATTCGGTTTCCGACCCCAGGGCTGAGGTTTTCAAAAGCTTTGTCGGAAAGCTTTCTGAGGAGAAGGGGAAGCAAAAGGAATATATGCTTTATACAAAGGTTGCAGACATCGCAACGGAGGTTATTTCCGAAAAGAGAAAGATTTATAAAGGCGTTAGCCCGAATATCGACTTCTACAGCGGATTTGCATACTCTCTTCTCAATCTTCCGGAAGAGCTTTACACGCCGATTTTCGCGGTTGCGAGAATTGCAGGCTGGAGCGCACACAGAATTGAAGAGCTTGTAAATGCCGGTAAGATTATAAGACCTGCCTATAAGGCAGTTTCGGAATATAAGGAATATTTGCCCTTGAACGAAAGATAAAAAATAACAGGCAGTTGATTCTGCCTGTATTTTTTTTACAGCTTTGAAATGCGGTTTTCGGCTTCTTTTATCGCATCTTTAACCTTTGCCGGTCCGCCGTCAACCTTCCTTTCGCTTACGTAGGTCTGTATGCTGATGGCATCGTAAATATCGCTCTCGATTTTGCCGGATTTTTTTCTGAATTCGGACGGGCAAATGCCTTGTCTTTTTTTGAAAAAGCGGCTGAACGCATATACCGACGGAAAACCAAGTGCGTCCGCTATATCAGAAATAGCGTAGCTGCTTATGTTCAGCATTTTTTTCGCTAAATCGAAAATCAGATTATTTTTATAGGCAAGCGGCGGACAATTATATTCCGCTCGAAAAATCCTGCGCGTTTGAGATTCGCTCAAAAAGCACAAATCTGCAAGAGTGCGCACAGAAAAATTTTCATTATAGTGTGTCTGAATATATTCAACAGCAGGCAGAATCTTTGATTGATTTTGCCCGCTGTTGCTTGTTTGTTTTAAAACCGAAAAAATCAAATCATATACAGCGCACATTGCTATACCGCCGGAAAGGGCATCATCTGCAGCTGATTTTATATTTTCAAACAGCTGCTTCATTTTTTCATAAGGATAATAACCTACGATTTGCGGAGCGTCGGAGAATGTCGTCCGTTTGTTGTTTTCTGTCAAAATATCCAATTCAATCTGATAACATTTTGTATTCATGCTTAATACATCATAATGGTAATCCGCTCCTTGCGGAAGATAGATAAGCGCATTGCTTTGCGCGGTGAAGCTGTCGCCTGAAAAGGTGTATTTGTATGTGCCGTGGCTAATATACAAAAAAGAACTATGTGCGCGCCCCTTTACTTGTCTGCGAAAAACGCGCGGTGTGTAGTCTAAATATGAAAGTATCGCAAAATGATAAGGCGCCTTCAATATTTTCAATTGTTATCACTATCCCCAAGAAAATTTACATATTTATTATATCACAGTATTATCTTATTGTAAAGCTTAGGCAAGCGAAACTCGAATCCATAATGCCTTATGGCGGCAAATATTTGCCCTTTTCGGCTTGTCGTCATTGAGAGGCGACAGGCCTGTCTGCTTCATCCGCACCAAAAATGACTAAACATTTGCTCGCCATAAGGTGCGCGCAGTTTTAATCGAGCTGATTTTTCTCAAGACAAGCAAGCGAGTGCAGTCAATACAGTCCGTATTATCAAGCGAGTTTGCGCAGTATTGGGGAAAATCAGCCGATAAAAACCATTAAGGGTTCGAGTTTTGTTTGCCTAATGCGTGAAAATGATAAATTTATGCTCCTTTTGAATATTGTTTATTTAAGCACGCATGATATAATATTTACATCAATTACAAACGCGGCAGTGCTTGCAATTGATAATAATATCGATGAGGTTTAAAAAATGAAAAAAATCGGAAAGTTAAGGACGTACAATTCAAAGCAGATTAAAAATTCGCGCATAAGTATTGGGTTTGAGTGCTTGGACAGAGATATGTTTAAAGCGGAAAAATGCTATGACGCCATGGCAGAGGCCGGCATTAAATATGCCCGGGTGCAAACCGGATGGGCAAAATGCGAGAAAGAGTCCGGCGTTTATGATTTTGCCTGGCTTGATGAAATTGTAAACAATTTAATTGAAAGAAATATCTGTCCGTGGTTTAATGTTGGGTTTGGAAATCCTTTATATATGGATGCGCCGACGCCGGCGGCAGTCGGTTGTGTTCCCACTCTTTTTGGCGAAGAGGCAACTGAAGCGTGGCAAAAATATGTTTGCGCCTTAACAGAACATTTCAAAGACAGAATCAGTGAGTATGAAGTCTGGAACGAGCCGGACATTGCGCATTTTTGGCATCCGCAGCAACCTGACCCGCAAAAATATGCTGAATTTTTTTCATTGACCGCAAAAGCCATACGAGGTGTTTATAATAATGCTAAAATTGCGCTTAATATAACAGGCGTTGAGAAACTTTCGTATGCCGACAGTGTTTTCAAATCTATAGCGCCGAACGAGGCGAATATATTCACTTTCCATTTTTACGGACGTTTTCCGGAATTGGGTTATTTTGAATATATGCATAACTTCCGAAAAATATTAAAAAAATACGGTCATACTGAAACGGTGATTTGGCAAGGCGAAAGCGGTATGCCTTCGTGGGCGCCGGAAAATCATTCGTTAAAGCTTGACCCGTGTGCCGTTGACGAGCGCCGGCAGGCAGTTTATCTTCTGCGCAGATTTACACTCGACCATGCGTCGGACTGCGAGAGAACTTCATTCTTTCAAATGGCTGATATGATGGAAAAACCATATCCGATGGCAAGTCTGGTTCAAAAAAGCCCGGCTCGTCACGGTCTGCTGAACGGGTTGACATACACGAAAAAGAAATCATTCGAGGCTATGCAAATTGCGGTTTCGGTTTTTTCCGGAAATATATATTTAAGCGATAAGCTGTTTTGGGGTAAGATTGATAATGACCGTGCAGAGGACGGCTTGCTTGCAGCTTGTTATTCGTTTTCCCGTAACTGGCGCGATATGTTTGTGTATTACAAAAAATCCGACATTGGTTTGGCGCAGAGAACAACATGGGACTTTACGGCTTTTCTTAATGGATTGGATGGTGAATTAACAATACAAAATCCTGTGCTTATAGATGCGTTTACCGGTTATGTTTATAAGATTTCCGCAGAACAAATTGATTATTGGTGTGGTAATATGCTCATACGCGGACTGCCGTTTGCAGACTATCCGTGCATAATCTGTGATGAGTCCGATTTTGAAATTGTTGAGTAAAATAAAATATAATCATAAAATATCGAAATTTTATTTTAGCTCCGAATAAAACAAGCGGCAGGAAAATTTTGTTATTTCCTGCCGCTTGTTTTATTGAATTAATTCAAATCATTCAAAAATTTTTCCGCTGCGGTGATTGCTTCTTTAACCTTTGCCGGTCCGCCGTCAACCTTCCTTTCGTTTACGCAGGTCTGTATGCTGATGGCATCGTAAATATCGTTCTCGATTTTGTCGGAGAATTTTTGGAATTCTTCTATTGAAAAATCGTCAAGTGCCTTTTGATTTTCTATCGCATAAGCAACCATTTTGCCGATAATACCGTGAGCGTCACGGAAGGGAACACCCTTTTTTACAAGATAGTCCGCCGCATCGGTGGCGTTTGTGAAACCGAGCTTTGACTGCCTGAGCATAGTATCCTTATTTACCTTCATGGTTGAAATCATATCGGTAAATATAGGAAGGCACTGCTTAACCGTGTCAATTGAGTCGAAAAGCTGCTCCTTATCCTCCTGCATATCCTTATTGTAGGCAAGGGGAAGGGACTTCATTACCGTCAAAAGTCCCATAAGATTTCCGTAAACTCTGCCGGTTTTTCCTCGAGTGAGCTCGGCTATATCGGGATTCTTTTTCTGCGGCATTATGCTTGAGCCTGTAGAGTAGGCATCGTCAAGCTCAATAAAAGAAAATTCGTTTGTGTTCCACATGATTATTTCTTCCGAAAATCGGCTTAAATGCATCATTATCGTGCTGAAATCAAATGCGGCTTCAAGAACGAAATCCCTGTCCGAAACGCCGTCAAGACTGTTTGCGGTTATGCCTGAAAAACCTAAAAGCTCGGCTGTTCTTTTGCGGTTGAGGGGATAAGTCGTCCCCGCCAAAGCACCTGAGCCCAAGGGCATACAGTCGCACCTTTTTATACAGTCGCACAATCTGTCATAGTCCCTTGAAAACATCTCAAAATAAGCCATAAGGTGATGCGCAAGGTTTATGGGCTGCGCTTTTTGCATATGCGTATAGCCGGGCATGAGCGTTTCGGTATGCTCCTTTGCCAAAGAAACAAGCGTTGTCATCAGATTTTTGAGCATGGTTTTGATTTCATCAAGCTCGTCTTTTAAGTACATCCTTATATCAAGCGCAACCTGGTCGTTCCTGCTTCTTCCTGTGTGAAGCTTTTTGCCCACATCTCCGATTCGTGAAATTAAAATGCTCTCTACATTCATATGAATATCTTCGGCTTCAACCGAAAACTCAATCTTTCCTTCCTCGATGTCAGAAAGAATGCCGCTGAGAGCCTTGCAAATTGCGGTCGCATCGCTTTCGGGAATTATTCCGCATTCGCCGAGCATGGTGGCGTGTGCGATGCTTCCTGTTATGTCCTGACGGTACATTCTTTTGTCAAATCTTATTGACGAATTGAAATCGTCCACCTTTTCATCGGTTGATTTTGAAAAACGACCGCCCCAAAGCTTTGTATTATTAGTCATAATATTACCCTTTTTCATAAGCTCCCAAAAAGCGTGAAATTGCTTTCACGCTTTTTAAGAGTAGTTTATTTTGTTATGTCTTCTTTATCCCCAAGAAGCATTGCACGAACCTTAAGAGGAAGACCGAAAAGATTGATAAAGCCTTCGGCGTCATGCTGATTATATACTTCATCTTCAGAGAATGTGGCAAAATCCTCACTGTAAAGTGAATAGGGGGATTTAACGCCGGCTACAATGCAGTTGCCCTTGTAAAGTTTGAGCTTAACCGTACCGGTGCAGGTTTCCTGCGTAGAATCCACAAATGCCGAAAGAGCTTTGCGCAAAGGTGTGTACCAAAGTCCGTTATATACAAGCTCCGCAAATTTGTTTGCAACAAGCTCTTTATAATGCATTGTCTGAGAATCGAGAGTGAGATATTCAAGCTGATTGTGAGCCGCATAAAGAAGCGTTCCGCCGGGAGTTTCATATACGCCCCTTGATTTCATTCCCACAAGCCTGTTTTCAACAAGATCGGCAATACCTATTCCGTTTGCACCGGCAAGCTCGTTGAGCTTTTCGATCATTGCAACGGGAGCATATTTTACTCCGTCAATCGCAACGGGTTCGCCTTTTTCAAATTCGATTTCAACATATGTAGGGGTGTCAGGAGCCTGCTCGGGTGTAACCATCATCTGAAGGAATTTATCAGACTTAGGCTCATTCCACGGATCTTCAAGCTCCATACCTTCATGACTTAAATGCCAAAGGTTTTTATCCATACTGTAATTTTCTTCTTTTGTAACCGGAACTTCAATTCCGCGTGCCAAAGCATAATCAATCTCTTCGTCACGAGATTTTATATCCCACATTCTCCAGGGAGCAATTATTTTAAGGTCAGGTGCAAGAGCTTTTATGGTTAGCTCGAAACGAACCTGGTCATTTCCTTTACCCGTACAGCCGTGACAGATAGCCGTTGCGCCTTCCTTGCGGGCAATTTCCACAAGTCTTTTTGCTATAATAGGACGAGCCATGGATGTACCCAAAAGATATTTGCCTTCATATACAGCTCCTGCCTTAACGGTAGGATAAATTACATCCTTAACAAATTCCTCTTTAAGGTCTTCAATGTAAATCTTGCTTGCGCCCGTCTTAATAGCTTTTTCGTTAAGGGGTTCAAGCTCCTTGCCTTGTCCCACATCGCCAGCTACGGCAATTACCTCATAATCGAAATTTTCCTTAAGCCACGGAATGATAATTGATGTATCAAGTCCGCCGGAATACGCAAGTACAACTTTTTCCTTAGCCATTATAATATTCCTCCGTAAAATTAAAATTTTATTTCAATTTGAAATTTACTATTTATTATTATACTATTATATGATATAATAATCAAGAGTAATTTTATACAAAAATTAAATGTATTTTTATGCAAAAAGGTGTATATTTATGAGAATACTTGGAATAGACCCCGGTTTTGCGATAGTCGGCTATGCAATTATTGACTGCAATAACAATAAATTTTCCGTTGTGGAGTGCGGAAGCATACAGACTAAAGCGGGAACACCCTTTGAAAAAAGGCTTGTTCAGCTGTACGACGGTATGAAAAATCTTATGGTTACATTTAAACCCGACGCTGTTGCCATGGAGGAGCTGTTTTTTAATACAAATGTTACAACCGGCATACAGGTCGGTCATGCAAGAGGCGTGCTGATGCTTGCGGCGGCGCAAGAGGGGTGCCATGTTTTTGAGTACACTCCGCTTCAGGTCAAGCAGGCAGTTGTCGGATACGGCAGAGCGGACAAAAAACAGGTTCAGCAAATGGTGAAAGCTATTTTGCATCTTGAGCAAATCCCAAAGCTTGACGATACGGCGGACGCCATGGCGATAGCGGTTTGCCACGCTCATGTAAAGCCCTCGGAGATGCCACAGGGCGGCGTAAGAATTCTTCGTGAAAGAAAGGGTATATGAAATGTATTATTATATTGAAGGAACTGTTACTTACAAAAGCTTCGATTTTTTGGTTGTTGACGCAGGCGGAGTAGGGTATAAAATCGGCATGGCGGACTCTTCTATTTCTAAAGTTTCGGTAGGTGAGAAAAGAAGAATATTTACATATCTTAATGTTAGGGAAGACGCTATGGACTTATACGGTTTTCTGACGGAGGAGGAGCTTAATCTTTTCAGGCTTCTGATTTCCGTTTCGGGAATAGGGCCGAAGGTCGGGCTTGGCATTTTATCCGCAATTTCTCCTTCCGAATTTGCACTGGCGGTAGTTACGGGTAATGTTAAGGCAATTACGAAGGCACCGGGGGTCGGCCCCAAGGTGGCTCAAAGGATTATACTTGAACTAAAGGACAAGATGAAAAAGGCTGAGATTGCCGAAATGCCGGAGGATTACGGTGCATTTACCGATTCTTCCGATGAGGCTGTTTCCGCGCTCATGGTGCTCGGATATTCTGCGAGCGAGGCAAAGAGCGTACTTTCAAAAGTCGATGCCGGTCTTTCGGTGGAGGACACCGTAAAACAAGCACTAAAGCTTCTTATGAGGTGATTTACTTATGGATTTTGAAAACAGAATTGTAGCTTCCGAAATTGTTACGGAGGAAGCTGAATTTGAAAAGGGAATTAGACCGAGAAGTCTTGATGAGTACATCGGTCAGGAAAAGGCAAAGGGTAATCTTGAAGTTTTCATTCAGGCGGCAAAAAAGCGTTCTGAAAGTCTGGACCATGTTTTGCTTTACGGCCCTCCCGGGCTTGGTAAAACAACCCTTTCGGGAATTATTGCCTCCGAGATGGGCGTTAATATAAGGGTTACCTCCGGCCCTGCCATAGAGAAACCGGGTGATTTGGCGGCTATTCTTACCAATCTTGCCGAAAACGATGTTTTGTTCATTGATGAAATTCACAGACTGTCAAAAACAGTTGAGGAAATTCTGTACCCGGCAATGGAGGATTTCGCACTTGATATTATAATAGGTAAGGGCCCTTCCGCTCGCTCGATCAGGCTTGATTTGCCTAAATTTACTCTTATCGGAGCAACCACCCGTGCAGGTGATCTTTCCGCTCCGCTTCGTGACAGGTTCGGCGTTGTGTTAAGGCTTGAAATGTATGAGCCTTCGGAGCTTGTGAGCATTGTTTTGCGTTCCGCCGGTATTCTCGGAATTGAAATTCAAACGGAGGGCGCAATGGAAATTGCCCTTCGTGCAAGAGGCACGCCCCGTATTGCAAACAGGCTTTTAAAGCGTGTCCGTGATTTTGCCGATGTAATTTCGGACGGCGTGATTACCAAGGAAATTGCAGATATTGCCCTTGACAGACTCGAGGTCGACAAGCTCGGTCTTGATTCAATAGACAAAAAGCTGATTACTACCATTATCGAAAAATATAACGGAGGTCCTGTGGGGCTTGAAACCTTAGCCGCCTGCATAGGCGAGGAAAGCACAACGATTGAAGATGTGTATGAGCCGTATCTTATGCAGATTGGCTTTATTGACCGCACTCCGAGAGGAAGAATTGCTACCCATGCGGCGTATTCACATTTCGGATTGGTTCGGGACGGGCAGCAAACTTTCTGATGAGGTGATACTGATGAAAAAGCTATGCTTATTTGCGGTCATGATTTTTCTGCTTAATTCTCTGACCGCTTTTGCATATGACGATATAAAGCTTATAATAAATGGAAATGAAATACAATCGGATGTCAGCCCTGTTATTTTTAATTCTCGAACATTGGTACCCGCCCGCGCAGTTCTTGAGGAATTGGGAGCTGATGTGTCATGGGTTCCCACCGAGAAAAAGGCCGTTATTTCAGAGCACAGCTGTGAAATAATAATGTATGCCAATCAGGATTTTGCAACCGTCAACGGTGAGAATATCACCCTCGACTGTCCTGCAATGCTGATAAACGGAAGGATTATGATTCCCGTAAGATTTGTTGCGGAAACCTTGGGGGCAGATGTTTCGTGGGATTCTGCGGCTTTGAGGGTTATTATAAATAAGGAAATGAACAGAATTACGCTCCTGAGTATTAATGCCGTCGAAAGCAGCGATTATTTGAATGTTACCGCTACCTTTGACGGAAATGTTGAAGGGTTTTCGGATTTTAAGCTGACAAATGACGGAAAAAACAGAATTGTTATTGATGTTGAGGGAGCCGCTGTAGGTGATGTCGGAACGCTGAGTGTTGAGAATTCAAATGTTTTGCGTGTGAGGTGCGGTCAGTTCAAGACCTCTCCCTTTGTAACACGAATAGTTGCGGATCTTGACAATATGAGTGAATATTCGGTCGAAAGCTCCGAAAATATGATTACTGTTAAAATTAAAAATGTAAAAACGGCAGTTGTTCCTCAAACACCGCAGACTCCGCAAGCTCCGTCTGCTTCGGTTTCGTGGGACGGAAGCGTTAAACTAAATGATAACGCAAAGGATATTCTCGTTGTTATAGACCCCGGTCACGGGGGAAGCGAAACGGGAGCTATTGCAAATAAGGGTACGCAAAATCAGGTTTTTGAAAAGGATATTAATCTTGCAATTTCCCTTTACTTAAACGAAATGCTCAGAAGTGCCGGAGTTAGAACCGCAATGACAAGGACCGATGATTCTTATGTTTCTCTAAATGACAGACCTGTTATGGCAAACAATCTCGGTGCAGAACTGTTTTTGAGCGTTCATTCAAACTCTTTCAATAATGATATTGCCGAGGGGACAGAGGTTCTCTATTTTAAAAACGGCGGTAGTTCCTACGGGATAAGCGGTGAAGAATTTGCCCGCCTTTTACAGCAAGAGCTTGTATCGGCACTCGGAACCTTTGACCGAGGCATAACCGACGGCTCGGAAATGTATGTTATTAAACACACTTCAATGCCCGCTGTTATTGCGGAGATTGCTTTTGTTTCAAATCCCGATGATTTAGCAAAGCTCACAAGTGAGCAATATCAAAAAAAGGCCGCGTACGCTCTTTGCAGGGCAACAATCAGGGCAATTAATATTATTTCGGAAAATAAAGGTTAACTCAGCCGAGCGATTCCGGTGAAATGACGGCACCGGAATAGATATTTGGAGGAAATATGAACATTCCTTATGATTATTATAAAACATTTTATTATGTTGCAATGTACCACAGCTTTACGAAGGCTGCGGAAATTATGCTTGCAAATCAGCCTAATGTCACAAGAACAATTAAAAATCTTGAGCTGCTCTTAGGGTGTCGGCTTTTTGTCCGCACGAACCGAAGCGTTTCTCTGACACCTGAGGGGGAAAAGCTTTTTAATCATGTGCGTGTTGCGGTTCAGCAGCTGCGTGACGGTGAAAACGAAATCGAATCTGACAGGAGCTTAAATTCAGGAACGGTTAAGATTGGGGCGGGGGATACAACTCTGCACGGAATTTTGCTTCCCGTGCTGAATGATTTTAGAAAGAAGTATCCCAATGTCAAAATTCAGCTCACCAACAAATCAACTCAGAATAATATTAAAGCCGTAAAAAACAGCATTGTTGATTTTGCATTTGTGACAACTCCTACCGGAAGCATGGACGGGTTGGATGTTTTTCGTCTGCAGAGATACAAGGAAATCCCGATTGCCGGTTCTGAATTTCTGCATCTTAAAGGTAAGGAGTTTAACCTCAGGGATATTTGCAGACTTCCGCTTATTACCCTTGGCAGGGAAACTAAAACATACGAGTTTTACAGTCATTTTTTCATGAAGCAAGGAATTAATTTTGTTGCGGATACCGAAGCTGCGTCCATTGACCAGCTTGTGCCGCTTGTAAAAAACAACCTCGGTATTGCATTCGTTCCCGAGTTTATAGCAAAGGGTGCAATTGACGATAGGACAGTTTTTCAAATCAAACTTAAGGAAGAATTGCCCGAAAGGTTCATGTGCATGATTCAGAGGAAGGATGATTCCTTAAGCATTGCCGCAAGGCGTTTCAGGGAAATTGTAACCGGCGGAAGCCTTGTATAAATGTACAGAAAAAAGGGAAAGACAAAAAGTCTTTCCCAAAAAATTGGTATTTGCGATAGTCTGTGAAGATGTTGATTAAGCGTTTGTGCTTGATTCAGCGAAGCTGTCAACCTGGTAAGTAGTTACCTTGTAGCCATCTTCGTCTGTTACAGTACCTACACGCTGATAACCAACTGCGATGTCTTCACTGAGTTTGAGATTAACTCTCTCAAGCTCCGGTTTCATGTAAGTTTTCATCTTCAAAACTCCTAACAAATATTTGTTAATTAAATTATAGTACAAATTATACCATTTGTCAAGTGTTTTTTAAAAAAAATTAAAACATTTCTTTATTTTTCCGAAAAATGCTTCTCGGTGTAGCTGTCAAAAATCAAATCATCAATATCCTCATTGATTTTTTCTTCATTTTCAGTAGTTTCCAAAGTTTTTTCGTCGTCCATAAAATCACCTCATTTCCGCTTTGAATATTATATGTTGAAAACGGATTAAAATTTACCGTGACTGAAAGAATAATTTAAATAAAAAAATTATAAAACTTATTGAAAAAAATGTTGATTTTTGAAAAATTGTGTGATATAATTGACAGGTATGGCATTGGTGTGCCTGTATTTTATTTTGTTAAAATTATGACAATGTTATTAGGAGGTCAGAATATGGCTAACAAACCAGTGATTGCATTTAACGGTACTCCCGAACAGGAAGAATTGCTTGATGCTGTAATCGCAAAGTACAAAGACACTAAGGGTGCTCTCATCCCGGTGCTTCACGAGGCACAGGATATCTACGGCTACCTTCCGATTGAGGTTCAGACGATGATCTCGGATAAGCTGGGGATTCCGCTTGCAGAAATCTACGGTGTTGTTACATTCTACACTCAGTTCAGCCTTAATCCGAAGGGGAATTACAAGGTTTCCGTTTGCTTGGGTACTGCTTGTTACGTTAAGGGCTCCGGCGATGTTTTGGAGGCTATCAAAACAAAGCTTGGAATTGATGTCGGTGAATGTACCCCTGACAGGAAGTTTTCTCTCGATGCCACAAGATGCATCGGCGCTTGCGGTCTTGCTCCTGTTTTAACCGTTAATGACGAGGTTTACGGCAAGGTGACGGTTGACGATGTTGATGAAATTTTAGGAAAGTATATGTAACTTATTGGAGGTGTCAAAAATGGTGAAAACTTTAGAAGAATTAAATGCTCTTAGAGAAAAAGCTCTGGGCGAGCTTAAAATACGAAAAGGTGAAAAGAAGTCTGCTTCCGGTAAATTACATAACATTCTTGTCTGCGGCGGTACGGGATGTACTTCTTCAAAAAGCCCCGAAATTGTTAAGGAATTCAGAGCACAGCTTGAAAAGGTTGGTCTTTCCGATAAGGTAAATGTTATTCAGACAGGCTGCTTCGGTCTTTGTGCTATGGGTCCTATCGTTGTTATTTATCCCGAAGGTGTTCTTTACAACATGGTTCAGATTTCCGACTGCGAAGAAATCGTTCGTGAACATATCGTCAGCGGAAACACTGTTGAAAGACTTATCCATGTCGGAACTGAAAAGGATTTACAGCCTACTTTCGATGATATTACATTCTATAAAAGACAGCACAGAATCGCTCTTCGTAACTGCGGTGTTATAGATCCCGAATGTATCGAGGAATACATTGCTCTTGACGGTTACCAGGCTCTTGCGAAGGTTCTTACCTCAATGAAGCCGGAAGAAGTTATTCAGACTGTTCTTGATTCCGGTCTCCGCGGCAGAGGGGGTGCGGGCTTCCCGACAGGTCTTAAATGGAAGTTTGCGGCTAATTCCAAAAATGATTTGAAATATGTTTGCTGTAACGCCGACGAAGGCGACCCCGGTGCTTTTATGGACAGAAGCGTTCTTGAGGGTGATCCTCATTCTGTTGTTGAAGCTATGACTATTGCGGCTTACGCAGTAGGTTCAACCCAGGGCTACATTTACATAAGAGCTGAGTACCCGATTGCTGTTCAGAGACTTCAGAAGGCTATTGACCAGGCAAGGGAATACGGTATGCTCGGAAAGAACATTTTCGGAACCGATTTTGAATTTGACCTCGGAATAAGACTCGGTGCCGGAGCTTTCGTTTGCGGTGAAGAAACCGCTCTTATGACCTCTATCGAAGGTCACAGAGGAGAACCCAGACCTCGTCCTCCGTTCCCGGCGGTTAAAGGTCTTTGGGAAAAGCCTACTCTTCTTAATAACGTTGAAACTTATGCAAATATTACCGCAATTATAAACAACGGCGCAGAATGGTTCGCTTCAATGGGAACCGAAAAGAGTAAGGGTACAAAGGTATTTGCTCTCGGCGGTAAGGTTAACAACACCGGTCTTGTTGAAATTCCTATGGGTACTACCTTGCGTGAGGTTGTTTACGATATCGGCGGCGGTATCCCCGGCGGTAAGAAATTTAAAGCCGCTCAGACAGGCGGACCTTCCGGCGGATGCATTCCCGCTCAGCTTATTGATACTCCGATTGATTACGATTCTCTTATTAGCATCGGTTCAATGATGGGGTCGGGCGGTCTTATAGTTATGGACGAAGACAACTGTATGGTTGATATAGCAAAGTTCTTCCTCGAATTTACCGTTGATGAATCCTGCGGTAAGTGTGCTCCCTGTCGTATAGGTACAAGAAGAATGCTTGAAATTCTCACTAAGATTACCGAAGGCGAGGGTACGGTTGAGGATATAGAAAAGCTCAAGTCTTTGGCTGAAAATATTAAGACTTCCGCATTCTGCGGTCTCGGTCAGACAGCACCGAACCCTGTTCTCAGCACATTGAGATATTTTGAGGACGAGTACATGGCTCATGTTGTTGACAAGAAATGTCCCGCAGGTGTTTGTAAGGCACTTGTTTCGTTTAAGATTGACCCCGATAAGTGTAAGGGTTGTACAAAGTGCGCAAGAAACTGCCCTGTCGGTGCAATTTCGGGTTCTGTTAAGAATCCTCATACTATTGATACTTCAAAATGCGTTAAGTGCGGTGCTTGCGTTGCTGCTTGTCCGTTCGGCGCTATTTCCAAATAAGAAAGGAGCTTTGGTTTAATATGAATATGGTTAATATTAAAATAAATGACAGAGATTATTCCGTTCCCGATTCTTATAAGATTATAGACGCTGCAAGAGATGCCGGCATTCGCATCCCTACACTCTGTTATCTTAAAGACCTCAACGAAATCGGCGCGTGCAGAATGTGCCTGGTTGAAGTAAAGGGTGCAAAAGCACTTCAGGCAGCCTGCGTATATCCGGTTTCCGAAGGACTTGAAATTTATACAAATTCTCCGAAGGTAAGAAATGCAAGAAAAGCTACATTGGAGCTCATTCTTTCAAATCATGAAAAGAAGTGTCTTACCTGCGTAAGAAGCCAGAACTGTGAGCTTCAGGCTCTCGCTCGTGAGCTTGGCGTTGATGAGCTTCCTTATGAGGGAGATAATGTTCATTACGAGCTTGATGAAAGCTCAACTTCAATCGTAAGGGATAACAATAAATGTGTTCTTTGCCGCCGTTGTGTTGCAGCCTGCGATAATCAGGAGATTTCGGTTATCACTCCTGCGGACAGAGGCTTTGCTGCTCATATCACAACAGCTTTTGAACAGCCTATGAAGGATGTAGGATGCGTATTCTGCGGTCAGTGTATCGTGGCTTGTCCTGTCGGTGCTCTTACAGAAAGAAACGATATTCCAAAGGTTATCGAGGCTATTGACAATCCCGAAAAGCACGTCGTTGTTCAGACGGCTCCTGCAGTAAGAGCAGCACTCGGTGAAGAATTCGGTCTTCCCATGGGCACTCCTGTGACAGGTAAAATGGTTGCCGCTCTCAAGCTTCTTGGTTTTGATAAGGTGTTTGATACAGATACGGGCGCCGATCTTACAATCATGGAGGAAGGAACAGAGTTTATCGAAAGATTTACAAAGGGCGAAAATCTCCCGATTATCACTTCCTGTTCTCCCGGTTGGGTTAAATTCTGCGAGCATTATTATCCCGAGTTTCTCCCGAACCTTTCTTCCTGCAAATCTCCTATGGAAATGTTTGCGGCTGTTATTAAATCTTACTACGCAGAAAAGAACGATCTTAAGAAGGAAGATATTTTCTCCGTTGCTATTATGCCTTGTACTTCAAAGAAATTCGAGGCAAGCCGTGAGGAACACTCCACAAGCGGTTCAAGAGATGTTGATGTTTCTCTTACAACCCGTGAACTTGCAAGAATGATTAAGGAAGCAGGTATTGACTTTAATTCGCTTCCGGATGAAGAATTTGACCAGCCCTTTGGTGAAGCTACCGGAGCCGGTGTAATATTCGGTACAACAGGCGGCGTTATGGAGGCTGCTATCAGAACAGTTTATGAAATTCTTGAAGGCAAGGAGCTTGATAACCTTAATATTGAGCCCGTAAGAGGTCTTGAAGGTCTTAAGGAAGCTACATTGAAGATTGCCGGCAAGGATGTTAGAATTGCCTGTGCACACGGTACTGCAAATGCAAGAATTGTTCTTGAAAAGATCAAGGCAGGCGAGCATTATGATTTCATCGAAATTATGGCTTGCCCGGGCGGATGTATTCACGGAGGCGGTCAGCCTATAGTTGATTCCGCTACAAAGGCGAAGGTAAATGTTAAGGAGCTCAGAGCGAAGGCTCTTTATGCTGAGGACGAAGCTTCAACCCTCAGAAAGTCTCATGACAATCCTTATATCAAGAAGCTTTACGAGGAGTATTTTGAAGCTCCCGGAAGCCATAAGGCTCATGAACTTCTCCACACAACCTATACCAAACGTTCAAATCACTAAAATATGCGGCGGTGCAATTATTGCACCGCCACATTTTTTTATATTTCGCTTAAAATTTCATCAGCCTTTTCGTTTTCAAATCCGAGACACCAACAGGCGATTCCTTTCAGCCTGTGTTTTTTTGCAAGCTCGATTCTCGAGTTTAACGAGTTTTCGTTTTCCTGCCACACCGAAAACTTACTTCCGTCCTTATAAAACTCAAAATAGTCAAGTCCGCTGTCGTCTTTAATTGCTGTGAGACCGTTTTCGATTTTGATATTTTCACTTTCGTTCATCGCAATTGCATTTGATGATATTACGGTTCCGTCTTTTTCCTCCCAAAGCCTTGTGTAAAAGGGAATACCGAGTATGAATTTTTCGGTCGGAACCTCGCTTAGCATATCGGAAATTGCGTTTTCAACCCAATCAATCCCCGAAACAGGTCCCGGGACTTTCGATGTTCTCGGGTACTGGTCATATCCCATAAGTATTACAAAATCTGCGTATTTGCTGATTTCCGCCCTGTCATAACACATTGAATAGAACATACTTCCACGATTGATTTTTGTAACATCCACCGACAGAATTTTTCCGTTTTCATGAAGCTTTTCGGATAATTCCTTTATAAATTCGCTGAACAGCTCCCGATCGTCGGAGTACATATTTTCAAAATCAATGTTTGCGCCCTCAATTTCGTACTCCGTACAAAGCGATACGATTTTGTCGCAAATACTGCTTCTTTTTTCGGCGTCCTGCATAATCCCTCTTGTAATATCCGGATCGAAGCCGTTTGTGAAAACTCCCCAGATTTCCAAATTGATACTGTCGGTAAATTCCTTTGATGAAAGATGCTCAAAATCACCGTTCTCATCCATTCTGAAAAGGACGGGGGATAAAATATCGGCACATTTTAATGTGTTTTGATATTTGCACTCCTTGTCCCAAACTATAACGGGCATGGAAGTCGAATCAACGGGCTTTTTTTCCGCATCTTTTTCCGAACGGGTGTTAAGATACCATGAAAAAGCGGCGGCGGCAACGGTTACAAGTACAATATATATGATTATTTTTTTCATTTTCATCACCCGTACATTATACTGCTTTTATTCGGAAGTTATGACACGGGGTGAACGGCGATAATCATTTCCGCCTTTGGGATTTTTCGTGAACAGAGAACGGAGGTTTCCCGACTTTATGTCAAACGCAAGCTGTCTTGAGGAAAATCCTTGCTTGGAAAGATTTGTGATTACAGGGAGTGATATGGAGTTTTGCCGCAGAAGTCCGCATCCGGTTTTACTCATTGACAGTATTCTTATATACTCCGGTGTGTAGTCTTCCTTTCCGATGCCGAGCATGGAGCAGGCAACGCACCTTAATATTCTTCCTGTTGTATAACGCTTTGTTTTTGCAAGCTCCAAAAATTCATCAAAGCTTTCCGCATCGTTTGCCGCCTGCTTAATGCGGTTTTGCAGTCCTTCAGAGCACCCGTAAGCCTTGCTTAAAGCATCCGCCTCTATACACCTTAAATGTGAAAGTGCGGCAAGCTTATACTTTTCAAAATCAGTAATGTCGGACTTTTCCAAAGCATGGGGCATATACTTTTTTGCCTCGTTAAGATTTTCTCTTATATATGTTGCAGAGGCATATTCACCTTCGGGCGTCATGCTGTCATAAGCGTTAAACCTTCTTTTAACAGTGAACGGTTTTATCGGACTTTTAAGCCTGTCTATCGCTTTAAGATACTCATAACCCAATATGTCGTTAGGAGTTTTGGGAAGGGAAACCCCGTACACCTTTTTTGCGGCATTATAACGTGCCGCAGGAAAAGAATACCCCAAATCAAGCTCCGCCTGAAGCTGAGCTTTGAAATCGGCATCATTTTCGTCTATAATCTGTATCTTCTCGTTTTCGGAGCCAAAGGAAAGCATATCAACAAAACCTAAAGCAGAAAGAATATATACTCCTCCGTATGCAAAGCGTTCCGCAGAGGAAAGTGCGAAAACTGCGGGAAGCTCGATAACTATATCCGCGCCGCACCGAACCGCATCGTCTGCCCGTGAGAATTTATCGCAAACAGCCGGCATTCCTCGTTGCACAAAGCTTCCGCTCATCACGCACACAACCGCATCCGCATTCTTCTTGGTTTCCGAAATATGATACAGATGTCCGTTATGAAAAGGATTGTATTCACATATTATTCCCGCTGTTTTCAAAAAAATCACCCGTTTTTGATAAAGCTGTATTTTTCTGTTAATTTATGATATATGCTGTCGTCCTCTTTGTAGGTTTTCAGTCTGTCGGTTGAATGTACCCAACCAACCTCGTCCTTCATAAGCTCCCGTCTGAAATCATTTCCGTCCCAAACTATTCTGCCCTCGAAAATTTCAAGTCCTTCTTCGGAATATTTATTGCCGCTTTCAAGCGAAGATTTAAGCATATCAAAGAATTTGTTCCACCTCATCTTATAATATCCCGAAATAAGCCCCGACCATTCCTTCCATGCATAATCGAAAAGCAGGGACTTTTTTTCATTACCCCAAATTGTTACCTGCTCACGGGCGTTATATTCATAAAGTCTCGCTTCATCATCGTTTGTCGCAATCTTCCTTGCTTCGTCAATCCATTTTTGCATTCTCCAATCGGGTATTTGATACAAAAGCTCGTCCATATCGTCAAGCAACTCTATAAATTGATTTGATTTTTGGTTAAAGCCTTCGATGTCATCGCCTTTGTAAGCGTCCATCGTGCTTCTGTAAAGCTTAAGAGCATAATTTGAAAGAGCTTGCCTTAATAAATCATATTTATCATATTTATATCCCGGTGAATCATTTTCTATTTTACTGAAGTTTTCGGAAACCTCAAAGAGTTTTTTGTTGTCATAGGTTTCATCAAAGCTGTCACATGGACCGCAGCTTTTGGTATCGAGGGAAGGTCGGGAGCAAATAAGGGACGCACAGTTGTACATTTTATCGCTGCCCTCCGCATAAACAAGCTCTATGGCATCAGAGATATTTTTGATTACTGCTTCATCATCGGTTTTGTATCTTCTCTTTGCATAACCCTTTATCCAGCCCTTAAGGTCAATTTCGCTTTCAGCAGTAAGCATATCAAAGGCAAGGTCATAATAAAGAGGATTCTGACCAATTCCTTCCATGAAAAGACCAGTCCCGACTGCATTTTCGTAGTCATTATGTATAACCTTAAACTGATTGTCCGCAAGGCGCTTCAAATCTCCGTGGAGGTTCATTCTTGCACCGAAATTGTGAAGTGAACCAACGACAAAATCATAGCCCCAAAAACCTTCGTTGTTCTTTGCGGTTGTACCTCTAAGGTCAAATATAAGAAGGTGATTTTTCGGTACGGCAGTCGCTATGTCGCGCCTGAGGGACCAAGCCTGCATAACCCAAGTATAGTTATTGTCAAACTCGTTCATAAGGTCGGCAATTATACTGCCAACGGCTGCAAGATACTCAGAGCCTTCCTTTGGCGGCGTGCCCTCGTGAAAAGGATCGGCACAATAAAAGCCGTAAAGGCCGAAAATATCTTTCATATTTTTCATGTACAACCTTCCCACCTTCATAAACAGCTCGTCTGTAGGGTCAAGCTGTGCGGTGTGGGAAATGTTGTTCCAGTGCTTTTTTACCAGGATATTACTGTCTTTGTATCTGTCAATAAACATCATGGGAACACAGCCGGTAAAGCCTTGCTGCATTGGTGTCATTCCAAGCTCCAGCTCTCTTCCGATTATTTTTTTGCCAAGCTCGGTATTTCGCTTTATAAAAGACATGGGCAGAGGTCCTGAAAATGACTCGATATTTCCCATAAGCTGCCAAGCAAAAAAGGCAGGCCCTACAAGATAATTTCTTGCCTCGTCATCGGAAAATCCAAGGTCAATGAGCGTTTTATACCACACATATTCGGTTCCGGTAACCGAAAGGGGAAGATTAACGCCGTTTATAGCCATTATATCCAGTTCTTTTTCCCAACGCTCCCAATCCCACCATGCACAGCTATAGGAATGAGTGCAGAAATTCATGTAAGTACGATATTTTTGCGGAATTTCTGCGGATAAAGGTTCAAAATCCATATCAGTATCAATCGAAATTTCCTCTCCTATACAGCTCCACGAAATATCGGCGTTTTGAATGTGCTTAAGATAGTATCCGAAGGCTACGCAAAGCGCACTCTGTGTACTTCCGCCCAAAGTGATTTTTCCATTTTCTTTTTTTATAGACCAACACTCAACTTCACATTCTTTTAGTTCTAACCTAAAATACTCGGATTTTCCAGGTATCAGCCTTTCGATAAGCGAATAAACCGCATTGATTTTTGTGCCATTTTGTTCCATAGTAATCTCCTCATTTATAATTTGTTACTTAAATATAACATAAAAACATTTTAATGTCAATTAGTATTTGACAAAAGCGGAACAATATGATAAAATATATGATAATTGGGAGGATGAGTACATGAGTACAGTCAATGAATCTAATAAAACATTTTATATTACCACACCGATATATTATCCGAGCGACAAGCTCCATATCGGTCACGCTTATACCACCGTTGCGGCTGATGCTATGTCAAGATTCAAGCGCAAAAAAGGCTATGATGTGCGTTTTCTCACAGGTTCTGACGAGCACGGTCAGAAAATCGAGAGAAAAGCAAAGGCGGCAGGGGTTACTCCGAAGCAGTATGTTGACGAGATTGTCAGCAATTTCAAGGAGCTTTGGAGGGTGCTTAACATCTCAAACGATGATTTTATAAGAACAACCGACAAGCGCCATGAGCTCGTTGTTCAGAAAATATTTGAAAAGCTCTACGAAAAGGGCGATATTTATAAGAGTAAGTACGAAGGCTGGTACTGTACTTCCTGTGAGGCTTTCTGGACGGAAATCCAGCTTGCTGAAGGCAAATGCTGTCCCGACTGCGGTCAAAAGGTGGAGCTTACAGAGGAGGAAAGCTACTTCTTCAGGCTTTCCAAGTACCAGGACAGGCTTATTAAGCTTTTGGAGGAAAATCCCGAATTTCTTCAGCCCCAGACAAGATGTAACGAGATGCTCAACAACTTTTTAAGACCCGGACTTGAGGATTTGTGTGTTTCAAGAACCAGCTTTACATGGGGAATCCCCGTAACCTTCGATAAAAAGCACATCGTTTACGTTTGGCTTGATGCGCTTACAAACTACATCAGCGCCCTTGGATATTTGAGCGATGATGAAACCTTGTTTAATAAATATTGGCCTGCCGATGTTCATCTTGTGGGAAAGGAAATCGTGCGTTTCCACACAATTATCTGGCCCGCAATCTTGATGGCTCTCGATTTGCCCCTTCCAAAGAAGGTTTACGGGCACGGCTGGCTGCTTCTTGACGGCGGCAAGATGTCAAAATCAAAGGGCAATGTTGTTGACCCCATTGTGCTTGTAGACAAGTACGGTGTTGACGCTATAAGATATTTCCTTCTTCGTGAGGTTCCCTTCGGTTCTGACGGCGTGTTCTCCAATGAGGCTCTTATTCACAGAATCAATTCCGACCTTGCAAACGACCTTGGCAACCTGGTTTCAAGAACCGTTTCCATGATTGAAAAATATTTCGGCGGTACGCTTCCTGCCGATCGTGAGGCGGGCGAGTTTGACGATAAGCTTATTTCCCTTGCGAAAGACGCATTTTCAAAAACGGAAGAGCTTATGGAATCAATGCAGTTTAATACCGCCCTGGTTGAAATCTGGAAGCTTGTTTCGGGAACGAATAAATATATTGACGAAACAGCTCCGTGGGTGCTTGCAAAGTCCGATTCAAAGAGTGCAAGGCTTGCAACAGTTATGTACAATCTTTCCGAGGCTATAAGAATTATTGCGGTTTTGATTTCTCCGTTTATGCCCGATACCTCAGAGGAAATTTTCAGACAGCTCGGAATTGCCGATGACAGCGCAAAGATTTGGGACAGTGCCGCTTCTTGGGGCGTTATTCCCGAAGGCTTCAAGGTTTCAAAGGGTAAACCTCTGTTCCCGAGAATTGATGTTGAGGCTGAGCTTAAAGAGCTTGAGGCGCTGAATCCGGCGGCTTCGGCAAAGGCACCCGAGAAGAAAGACGATGCTAAAGAGCCTACAATTAAAATAGACGATTTTGCAAAAATAAAGCTTAAAACAGCCAAGGTTTTGGAATGTGAAAGGGTAGAAGGCTCTGAAAAGCTTTTAAAATTCCTGCTCGATTGCGGAAGTGAAAAGAGAACTATCGTTTCGGGTATTGCAAAGTGGTACGCTCCCGAGGATTTGCTCGGAAAAACCGTTGTAATAGTTGCAAATTTGAAGCCTGCAAAAATCAAGGGCATTTTGTCCGAGGGTATGATTCTTTCTGCCGAGAAGGACGGTAAGCTTTCGGTTGTATCAACGCTTTCAGATATTCCCGGCGGCTTTGAGGTATGCTGAAATGATTTTTGATTCTCATGCACATTACGATGATGAACAGTTCGACTCGGATCGGGACTCTTTGCTTGAAGAAATAAACTTATCCGGTATAAAAAGAATTGTCAATGTGGCGTCTGATATTGAAAGCTCTTATAAGTGCATTCATCTTTCGGAAAAATATGATTGGATTTATGCCTCAGTTGGTATTCATCCCGAATTTGCCGATAGGTTAAATGACGAAAGCATCGGCGAACTATCGAGCCTTCTTAATAGAGATAAGGTTGTAGCTTTGGGGGAAATAGGCCTTGATTATTACTACGATGATGTGCCAAGGGATGTTCAAAGACGGGCGTTTGAGCGTCAGCTTGAGCTTTCTGTTCAAAAAAATGTTCCCGTGATTATTCATGACAGAGATGCCCACGGGGACACGCTTTCCATTGTGAAATCCTTTGGTGGCAAGGTGCGTGGCATTATGCACTGTTTTTCGGGAAGTAAAGAGTTTGCCGAGGAAATGCTCAAGCTGGGATTTTACATTTCATTTTCCGGCTCGGTTACTTTTAAGAATGCCAAAAATCTTGCGGAAGCCGCCCAAGTTGTCCCCGATGACAGGATTTTAGCTGAAACGGACTGTCCGTATCTTACGCCTGTTCCGCACAGAGGCAAGCGAAATTCTTCTCTTTATCTTCCGGATACAATAAGGCATCTGGCTGTGCTCCGGTCGGTTTCTTTTGACTCTATGTGCAAAATAACATACGAAAACGCTTGCAGAGTGTTCAATATTTAATATAATTTTAAAGAAGGTTGTTTGTGGATAACCTTCTTTTTCTTGTGGATAACTGCAAAAATTTATGTGGACAACTCGCAATTTCTTGTTGATAACTTCATTATTTTTGTGGATTGATTGAATTTTTTTGTCATGGGGGGTGGTGACAGCTGTGTCATGAGGGGGGTGACACGATTGACCTTTAAATAATATTTAAATTTAATAAGACTTATATTTTAATAATAAATACAAATATATAATTATTTATTTATTATCAGTAGTATATAAACAAAGAAATTTAAACTTGCGTAATTTGCGCAAAGGTATTGAAATTTTTGCCGTTTTGTGGTATAATATAAACATAAAGCCTTGCAAGCAAGCATTTTTACTTAAGGTATAATATACTACAATAAGTTTTTTGGAGGAAGTGTTTTATAATGACTGAAATTGATATATTTTCCGGGTTTTTGGGAGCGGGCAAAACAACGCTCATCAAAAAGCTCATTGAGGAAAGCTATAAGGGCGAAAAAATCGTGCTTATAGAAAATGAGTTCGGTGAAATCGGTATTGACGGCGGATTTATGCAGGACGCAGGCGTTCAGATTAACGAAATGAATTCCGGCTGTATTTGTTGCAGTCTTGTGGGTGATTTCGGCAAGGCTCTTAAGTCTGTTATAGATGATTATTCGCCTGACAGAATTCTCATAGAGCCATCCGGCGTAGGTAAGCTGAGCGATGTAATAAAAGCCGCTTCTGCCGCAACGGAGTGGGGCGGAAAGCTGAACAGCTTTATGACCGTAGTTGATGCTTCAAAATGCAAAATGTACATGAAGAACTTCGGCGAGTTTTTCAATGACCAGATTGAAAATGCCGGTATTATTGTGTTTAGCCATACGGATAAGGTTAGCGAAGACAAGCTTCAGGCGGCGGTTGATATGGTTAGAGAGCACAATGAGAAAGCCGTTATTATTACTACCCCTTGGGATCAGCTTTCGGGGCGTGATATTACCGAAGCGGCTCAAAATTCATTGCAGGATGAAATTGCTGAGCTTCGTAACGAACATCATCATGAGCATCACCACCATGATGAGGACTGCGATTGTCACGATCATGAACATGAACACGAGCATCATCACCACGATGATGATTGCGATTGCGGTTGCCATGACCATGATCATGAGCATCATCACCACCATCATCATGCAGACGAGGTATTCTCGAGCTGGGGAAGAGAAACTACAAAGACATTTTCTGATGAAAAAATCAAGGAAATACTTGAGTCCTTGGACGATTCTTCCGTTTACGGCACAATTCTTCGTGCAAAGGGTATCGTTTCCGCAGGTGACCATTGGATTCACTTTGATTATGTTCCCGGCGAGCCTGATGTAAGGCACGGCTCGGCAGGAATAACAGGAAGAATTTGCGTTATAGGCTCAAAGATTGATGAGCATAAGCTGGAAGAATTGTTTGAGGTCTGATTATGAATAACAAAAAAGAAATACCTGTATATTTGTTTACCGGTTTTCTGGAAGCCGGAAAAACCAAGGGAATTACGGGAACGCTTATGGACAGACGATTTAATTCCGGCGAGAACACGCTTCTTTTGGTTTGCGAAGAAGGAATTGAGGAGTATGAGCCGGAAAAGTTTCCGAACACAAAGGTTTTTGTTGAAACAGTCGATGACGAGTCGGAGCTTACCTCCGAATACTTTGAAGCCCTTTCAAAAAAGCATAAAATTGACCGCTGTATTGTTGAATACAACGGTATGTGGATGCTCGATTCACTCTATCGTGCACTTCCCGAGGACTGGTTTGTGTATCAGGAAATCATGTTTGCCGACAGTAATACCTTTATAAATTACAATGCAAATATGAGAAGTCTTGTGGCGGATAAGCTCCAAAGCTGTGAGCTTGTTGTTTTCAACCGTTCGGGAGAAGATACCGACAGGGGAGAGTTTCACAAAATCGTTAGAGGTCTATCAAGGCGTGCGGCAATCTGCTACGAGATGCCCGACGGTGTTATGGAATACGATGAAATTGAAGATCCGCTTCCATTTGACATCAATGCTCCGGTTATAGAAATTGCCGACCGTGACTATGCGCTTTTTTACCGTGATTTTTCCGAGGAAATGGATAAATACATCGGAAAGACTGTAAAATTCAAAGGCATAATTGCCGCTGAAAAGAATTTTCCAAAGAATACCGTTGTTATAGGTAGACACGTTATGACCTGCTGTGAGGCGGACATTGCGTATAACGGAATTGTTTGTAAGTTCAGGCGAGATGTGAACTTCAAAACCCGTGACTGGGCGGTTGTAACAGGTGTGATAAATTACGAACGAAATAAGCTTTATAAGGGAGAGGGTCCTGTTATCGACTGTATTTCCTTCGATTATTCGCCTCCTGCCGACCCCGAGCTTGCAACATTTTATTGATTCGGAGAAAATGATATGATAAAATATGAAAATGCCCAAAACGGTAAGTTTATCATTTTCAGTTCAAGCGACGAATTCTGCTCAAAGGAATTTAAGCTTGACATATCTTTTGATGAATTTCTGTGTTCTTATCGGAAGAAACCGTTTTTTATGCACGCAATCTGCGGCAAAACAACCGAAGAAATCCCTCCCGAAACTCAGTTTTTGCTTACAAGGTCCGGAAGTGAATATACGGTTTTGTTTCCGCTTGCAACGGATTTTTCAAGGGCGAGCATTTGCGGTGGCAAAAAGCTTTCTTTGTGCGTTGAAACAGGAGATGAAAGCTCTCCCGTGAAATCGGGAATCGGTGCGTACATCGCCCATGGTGAGTATCCTTATGCGCTTATAAAATCCGCAGTTGTGGATATTTCCGAAAAAATCGGAACATTTAAGCTTTCAAAAGACAAAAGAATACCGAAATTTACGGAGTATTTCGGCTGGTGCACATGGAATGCAATGGGTATTGATGTCAGCGATGAAAAGATTCTTATGGGGCTTGAATCCTTCGGGGAATATGTTCCCAAGTTTTTGATTTTGGATGACGGCTGGCAGACAGTAAATGATTCGTACGGCTCAAGAGGGCAGTGGAAGCTTTCATCATTTAGGGAAAACGATAAGCTTTGCGGCGGTCTTTCAGAAACTGTCAAAAGATGCAAGGAAATGGGAGTTGAAAGCTTTTTTGTATGGCATGCGCTCATGGGATACTGGGGCGGAATTGATCCCGAATCCGAGGAAATGAAAAAATATTCTCCTGAGCTTATTTTTGCCAAATTCAATGACTATCTTCGTAAAAATAACGAGGAATGTATAAATGGAAACGAGATTTATTACGGTCTTGCATCCGATGACAAGATTTTCGATTTTTATAATGATTATCATAAATATCTTGCCTCGCAAGGGGTTGACGGCGTAAAGGTTGATACCCAGTATTACGCAGAGGCTGTAGCACGTGGCAGAGGCGGCAGAGGCAAGCTTTACAGTAAGATAAGAGAAGGGTTGGAAGCCTCCGCAAACTTAAATTTCGGAGGAGAGCTTATTAACTGTATGTCCTGCGGAAATGACATTACATATCGCCTTAAAGCATCCAATATGACAAGAACCTCGGACGACTTTTATCCTGAAATTTTAGAGTCTCACTGTGAGCATATTTACAACAATGCTGTAAACAGTCTTTTCACAAGGGATATAACAAAGTGCGACTGGGATATGTTTATGACAAAACACGAATACGGTGCTTTTCACGGGGCATCCCGCGCTGTTTCCGGCGGACCTGTTTATGTTACAGATTCGGTGGGAGAGCATGATTTTGATGTAATTGCGGCACTTCGTATGTCGGACGGTAGAGTGCCTCTTTGCGAAGATACTGCAGTACCGACGGTTGATTGCCTCATGACCGACCCTAAATCGTCAGCTTCTCCTTTTAAGCTTATTAACAGGAATAAATTCAGTACTGTATTAGCCGCTTTTAACCTCAACACTGAAGGAAAAAGCGTAACGGGAAAGCTTGATTCTGAAAGCTTTTCGTATAAAAACCAGGCTGTGGTTTCGGGAAGCTTTACACTTTCTCGGAAGGATTTTGATATTTTTACAAAATGTGATGTGAAGGACGGCTTTGGGATTTTCGGATTAACCCGTTTTTACAACATGGGCGGCAGTGTTGCCGATTTTAGGACTTTCGGAGATTGCGCTTTCGTAACACTTTTGGATACGGGAAGGTGCGCCGCTTATTGTGATGTGGTACCCAATGAGGTTATATCCGGCGGTAATTCTATTGAATTTTCCTATGATAACGGGCTTTTGATGTTTGATGCCTGTGATAAAGAAATTGTAATAAAAAAATAAACGGTTGACAAACCGTGTAAAAAGTGGTATAATTTTTGTTGCAAAGTAGGAATCGGTGCGTTAAGTGAGAGAGGAACGGGAAGTTGTCCTTTCTACGAAAAGCGTTTTGCTTGCGGTGCCGTTTCCGCATTCCGTTGCTGCATCTAGTGATTTTTCGGCAGATTTTTTTCTGCCAAATTGCCGCTGTTTGGCGTTTTTGCCTTAATTTCCTTTTTGCAGTAATTTGCAGAAAGGAATTTTTATTATGAAAAAATTAACATTAAGACAGTTATGTATTTTAGGCATGCTTGTTGCACTGACTATCGTGTTCGGCTTTTTCGCAACATGGAGAATAGGTGCTTCAATCAAGATTTCGCTTAAGTTCAGCTCGGTATATGTCGCAGCTGTGCTGTTCGGCCCGATTATCGGCGGCATTGTGGGTATGGCATCCGATATTGCTTCGTTCATAGCAAATCCGGCTGCAGGATTTATTCCGCTTATTACCGTTGCGGAGTTTGCAATCGGAGCGGTTTACGGCTTATTTTTCAAGAATGTTGAGTTTTCAAAGCCGCATTTACCGAGAGTTTTTCTTTGTTGCGCATTTCAGGCACTCGTATTGGATATGCTTGTAAAAACATTTGCAATTTCATATTCCTTCGGTACAGGCTTTGCGGCAATGCTTATGCAAAGGCTCCCGGTGGGGATTAACTTTGTGATTCAGTTTGCGGTGATTGCCGTTCTCAATATTTACATGGAAAAATTCAAAAAAATCTGTTACAGATGACCTAAGTATTTTTTAACAATATATTCCCGTGCATCTGTTTCGGCGGAGTCGTCAAGCGGCGTTAAGGCGACTTCGCCGTATTTTTGTTTTAAAGCTCTTTCCAAAATAAAGTCCGTAAGCTTTGGATTTGCCGGAAGAACCGGCCCGTGAAGGTAAGTTCCGATAATATTTTTGTACACAACTCCCTCCTGCTTATCCTCTCCGTTATTTCCGAAGCCGTACAAAACAGAGCCGAGGGAGGGAAGGGTGTTTGTATAGGTTCTTCCTCCGTGATTTTCAAAACCGACTATATAATCGTCAAAAATGCTGCTTTTAAGCACAACCTTGCCTATGAGCCTGCCCGGCTTTTGCTCCGTATAAAGGTCAACAAGCGAAAGACCTTCAATGGTTTCGTTATCCAATTTATAGTATTTACCAAGTAGCTGATAGCCTCCGCAAACGGCAACAAGACAGCCGTTATTTTCAACATACTCGCTAAGCTTTTCCTTTTGCTCAAGAAGCTTATTGCACACAAGCCTTTGCTCTCTGTCGCTTCCGCCACCTAAAAAAACAATGTCCTTATCGGAAAAATCGGGCACATCGTCTATCTTGTATTCGGTAACCGTTGCTTCAATTCCACGCCACAAAAGGCGTTTTGCAAGAGCGGTAATATTTCCCTTGTCGCCGTAGAGATTCAAAAGGTCGGGGTAAAGATGGCATATGTTGATTTTCATTTTGTTACCTCGCTTTCAGAAAGCTCCGCAAGAATCTTGTGGGTTGAAAAGAGTGCGGTATAATTTACAAGTAGATATAAAACAGGATTGTCTGTTTTAAGCAATTCTTTAATTGCCGCCTTTACATCGGGCGTACAGTCTATATTATCCATGTCCGAGTATTTTAGCCGTAAATACATATCACGGCACCTGATTCCGGAAGTGATTATTGATTTTACTGTTTTATCGGACAGCCTTTCAAAATCAACATCCCAAAGCCATGAAACATCCGTACCGTCCTGAAGTCCGTCATTAATTACGATTACTGCGTCCTTTAAGCTTTGGTCAAGCAGAACGGTGGAAATTGCCTGGTTAAATCCGGCGGGATTTTTTGAAAGATTAAGAACAACGGTTTTTCCGTTTATATGAAATTCTTCCATGCGTCCCACCTGAGGCTTATAGGTACTCAAAATATCGGAGAATTTATCGGTATCGAGTCCGCAAATTGAGAAAATCGAGTACGCCGCCAAAACATTGTAAACATTGTAAAGACCACGGTAATTGAGGGAAATCCTTTTTTTGCCTATGTTGAACTCAAGTCCGTTTTCAAAGCTTATATCGGTCGCTTCAAAATCGGGCTTAGGCCGTGTGAAATCACAATTTGTGCAGCTGTAAATCCCGAGCTGACTGTAATAATATCTCTTGTATTCAAGCTG
>ERZ827440.1194-NODE-1194-length-30244-cov-7.578953_pt1 | contig 30244 bp, 35 predicted proteins | sample MGYA00519774_ERZ827440 | MGnify/ENA primary metagenome ERZ827440 (study PRJEB31778, sample SAMEA3449302) | human gut metagenome | biome: human gut; feature: human-associated habitat; material: faeces | place: United Kingdom | collected 2010/2012 ... | reverse complement strand
TTATGGTCGTAATCTGTAATAAATTATTTGGGTCAACGTTTGGGTCAAAATTAAATTTAAGATTTTACTAAGATAAGAAAAATCCCCACAAACCGCATGGTTGTGAGGATTTATTTGGTTGCGGAGGCTGGATTTGAACCAACGACCTTCGGGTTATGAGTTACGGATTTCAAATAAAATACAATATGATTAAATACAACAAAGTCAGTGTTTAAGCCATTTATTCGGATTTTAATGGTAATAATTGTAAATGAAATAAATTAAATATAATTTAGGTTTGGGTCAACTTTTTCTTTTAGTTAAGAATTAAATTCACATTTTTATGCACTTACGTTTAAAAATTTATCTGCTATAATTTGCATTGCTTCTTCTTGAAGTTCTGGTAGTACATGAGTATAAGTATCAAGTGTAATTTGAATATTAGCATGTCCTAATATTTTGCTTACTACTTTTACAGGAATATTTGATTCTAAGGCACGTGTAGCAGAAGTATGTCTAAGTGCATGAACATTTGTATTTTCTACTCCAGCTAGTTTTAAAGTCTTTTTGAAAAAATCTTCAAAGGTTTTTGGGTCTAAATAAGTTCCATCTTCACGGCAGAAAACAAGTTTTTTATCATTATATAGGTCATCCCAAGTTATTTTACTTTGTTGAATTTTATAATTCTTTAATTTTTCCAACATAATTGTAGATACAGATATAATACGTTCCTGACTATTTTTAGTATATGGTTGTATTTGTAATATCGTTTTCGAGCTTATATTAGAATCAAAATTTTTTAATCTATTAAGTTGTTTATTAATAGTAATAGTTCGTTTTTCAAAATCAATATCATTCCATGTTAGTGCGAATAGTTCACCGCGCCTCATGCCTGTATATAGATCTAATAGTATTGCCATACCTAAATCATTGTTGCCACATAGTTTTTCAATCGCTTTTTGCTCATCTACACTGAAAACCCTTATTTTTTTCTTTACAGGTTGTTTAGGTAAGGTTATTCTTCCTTCTCCTGCTGGATTTTTTGCTATCATATCATTTATGTATGCTAATTGTAAAGCTTTTCTAAAAACACGATGTATATTTTGAATAGTTTTTTGTGACAAACCACCTTTACCGTCTACACGTCCATCTTTTAATAATTTGTTATATACACCTTGTATGGTACTGCTTTTTAAGTCTTTCAATTTATAAAATCCAAGGTTAGGTTTTAAATGTTGTCTTATAATCATCTCATAGCTTACACGTGTTGATGTTTTAACACTGTTTATGACATAATTATTGTACCATTCATCAAGCCATTCTGATACTGTTATTTTGCATGGTTCAATATAAGTACCCTGCTCTATTTCTGTGAGATATTTATTTAATTTATCAGAAGCTTCTTTTCTAGTTTTTCTATAAAACGTTTTAGATTTTAGACGACCATCATCAGATGACCAATCGCAACGCGAGCTTCCCACCTTCCATCTTTGCGGAGACGGATATTTCCTTCTCCATTGCCTCTGCCTTTCCGTTTTACCTTTTGTGCCATTCTCATTCCTCCACTCTAAATTGCTTCGATAAGCTTTAATAGTTTAATGCAATCTTTATATCCCTGCAAATAAAGCCAGTCTTGTTCTATGCAGTCAAGTAAAGACTTATCTTCTAAAAAACTTTCTGTAAATTCTTTGCCCTTTGTACTAAAGTTTTGAAATAAGTCATAAAAACGTCTGCTAACATTTGCATGGATTGATCTGATATCCTTATAGTTTTCATCACATTCTTTTAAATTTTTAATGCTATCTTGCATTAATTCAGTAAAAAACATTCCTACGTTTTCTCTAAAGTTTCCCATTTTATCCTCCTTATATCACTCTAAAAAGTTTGAAAAATTTTACACAATATCTGTACCCTTGCAAGTAGAGCCAGCCTTGCTCTATAGCTCTTAAATAAAAAATATTATTTTCGTATTTTTCAATAATTTTCTTATCACTCTCTGACAATCTTGACTTTAATTTTGTTAATTGATTTTCAATTTCTCGTTGTTTTTTATGCTTGTTTCTGTACTCATCGTTTGTATTTTTTAGTTCTTCAATACTATCGTCAATAAAAATGTTGCTCATGCCAATAAAATCCTGCTGAAAATTATTCATTGTCTTGCTCCTCCATTTTCTGTTTACTTGATTTATAAAGTTCACAAGCTGGTGTTCCTATTCTGTCATATAATCTAAGAATTTTAAGAGGATTTTTTATTAATTCATCTAGTGCAACTTTTATTTGTATTCCACAAAGTAACATATAGTTGAATTCCGTTGTTGATGTTAGAGTTTTTGCTGATGTCAAAGAATCATAATCCTTTCGCTGTTCATATGTTAGACCTTTTATGAATTCTTTTTCGAATTTATCGCAATATTCTAAATTCTGTTTATGACTTTCGCTTAAATACCTAGGTCGATGTGGTATATCTAAAATATCTATTAAAATACTACATGCCAACTCTTCAATCTCGTTTCTCTCATTAAAATTAGTTTTTTCGTTCATTTATATATATTTCCTTTCAAATTTGTCTCCACAAACCATTGAAAGAATTTAAAACGCATGATATAATATTTACGCTCCAATTATCTTTTGGTAGTTGTGGGTGTAATAGGGGAAGTAGTAGTTATCATTAGCTTGGAACACTGCTTTCCCGTTTTTTATTGCTCACCCAAAAATGAATCAACCGCTAATCTAATTGTTTCTGCTCTAGTTATACTATTTTTTTCAGCATAACATAATAATTTTTTATTTGTTTTTGCTGTAAATCTAACTTTAACTTCAACACTTTTAGGGTTACTTATTTTGGGTCTGCCAGTTTTAGGACACAAATTATCACCTCACTTTGCGGGTCCCGAATTAATTATAATATACGGGTCCCTTAAAGTCAATTCCTAAAATAAAAAAATTTTTCACATAAATAACTTGACATTACATATAATATATTGTACAATAAATTGTACTTGATTAAAATAGGAGGAATGATTATGTTAGCTGTTAATTATTCGAATATGAGAGATAATTTCAAAGATTACTGCGATAAGGTAACTGATGATTACGAAACTGTGATAGTTACGCGTAAAAATGACAAAAATGTCGTTATGATTTCACTTGAGGAGTATAATAACATGAAAGAAAATCTATATATTATGAGTAACAAAAAAGACTATGATAGACTAGTGACTTCTAAAAAACAATTAGAAGCTGGAAAAGGCACTGTAGCTAAAAGTATAGAAGAGCTGAGGCAGCTGGAAGATGAATAAAAATATAATTTTTGGCGATACAGCTTGGGAAGATTATACTGAATGGTTAAAAGAGGATAAAAAGGTACTCAAAAAAATTAACGATTTAATAGATAATATTAGCCGTACTCCTTTTGAAGGACTAGGAAAACCAGAACCATTAAAGAATGAGTTGTCTGGGTATTGGAGTAGGCGCATAACTGAAAAACATAGGCTGATTTATAAAGTATATGAAGATAAGATTTATATCATTGGCTGTAAAGGGCATTATGATGATTAGGGCACAAGCTAATTTTTGTGTCCTTTATTTGGGGGCAAGTTTGGCATAAATAGAAATGTCACTCTTGTATCCCTCGAAATCGTCAATACGGGTAATATCATAATATTTGCCGCTGTATTCTATTTCCATATCAGTGGTAATATCATCTCGATAATTTATTATAAATAGACATTCCTCGTAATGCTGTACTGCTTTTGAAGCGTAAAATTCTTTTCCTGACAGCTGCCTGTAGTATGCCCACAAAGTACCGTTATGTATAGGTATCCACTCATTAATAGAAAAACCATCTTCGTCTTTGGATTGTTGTAACTTGACAATCCTTATTTTTTTGTCTTTTAGTTTTTTCACTGTATAACACCGCCTTTCCTGTGATTTTAGCTACTTGCGCGGGTGTATATCTTGATGTTTTATGATGGCTGTTTCGCGACTTGAAAGTTTTTGAGTAACTTTTTTCAAAAAGTTACAAAGCGTTCTTAAATTCATTAAAATGTTCATATAATCCGACATAAGCGTCAAGTAAACTTGCTGTTCCGTCTATCCTTTGCTTTGCACTTTGTGCCTTAATCGGCACTATATTGCCATTTCTATCAGTCTGCACACCTGTATTGGTTAAACACCACTTCAAAATCGGATTGTTGTTGTAATTTATCTTTTTAGCTTTTAGGTCTGCTCCTAACATCTGCATTGGTAAGCTTAGAGTTTTAGCTCCCTGTATGCATCGTACCATTATAAATCCGTTATTCTCCATTTCCTCCACCCAATACTTCGCACTGTAGCTGTCATAATAAATCCATGCTGGAGTGATTCCATATTTATTTACCATTTCAAGAAACCACGCTGTAACATCTCCATAATTTATTGAGTTGCCATTGCATAGCCTTAAAATCCCACGCTGTAGCCATTTATCATAAGGAATTTTATCAAATTGTACTCGCTTTTCAAAATTGTCTCTGGGCAGCCAATACATTTGAGTTATAAACCTTTCTTCGGTTTCCTTATTCATCATCAAAAGTGTTGCACAAGTTAAATCCGTTGTGATACTTAAATCGGCTCCGCCTATGGCATAACAGTTTTTAAACTCTGATAAATCAAAAGTTTTTTCATTATTTATATCATCAAAAGAGAGCCATGCGGTGCTTACTGTATCTCGAATATTAAAATCTTTTGTAAGTATTCCACTTAAATCTTTGGGATTATTTTTCGCTCTTTCCACTTTTTCGGATAAGTCTGTTAGCTTTTTAATCGTGCTTAATCCTGGATTTGCTTTTTCCCATGCTTTAGGATCAGTCCATTCATCTTTGCTGTCAAGTTCATAGATTATCGGTAAAAATGTCTCATCAACGAACGTTCCGTCGGCGATTTTGCAGGCATATGAATACATATCATCAAATATGCATTCCCTGACGGTTCCAGCAGTTGTAATCATTATGAATAACGGTTGCCGTCTTGCGCTTTGGCTCTGTTTCATGACTTCATAGCAATTCCTATCTTTTACGCTGTGAAGCTCATCCATAATTACTAAATGCGAGTTCAAGCCGTCAAGTGTATCGCTGTTTTTGCCAAGAGGCTGGAATTTACTCATAGTCAAGGGAAAATACAAATCTGATTTTCTCTTTTTAATAAACTTATTTAACTCTGGGCTTTGCTTTATCATATTGTGGGTTTCATCAAATATAATCCTTGCCTGATCTTTCTTTGTGGCTGTGCTGTAAACTTCGGCTCCAGGCTCATTGTCAGCAATTAGCATATAAAGTGCAATGCCAGCTAACATGGTGCTTTTTCCATTTTTTCGAGCTACCATAAATAAAGTCTCTTTGTACTTTCTAAAACTCGTATTTTTATCCACAAAGCCAAATAGCGCCGAAATAAACGCCTTTTGGAACAATTCTAATTTAACTGGTTTTCCAGCCCATTCACCTTTTGAATGCTTGCAAAATTTCTCTATAAACTCAATCGGTCGAGTAGCTTTTTTCTCATCGAAAATATATTTGCTGTTGGGATTTTTAAGATCATCTGCAAGCTTTTTATAGACTTTATATACTCTCTTAGATGTGATTATTTCGCCGTCTTCGATTGCTTTTAAATACTCTAAAATGTAGTTCATATTTATTCCTGATTTATAAATTTGTATAATTCATTTTCAGAATTTTCCTGCAGACCTTTAGATATCATGCTTTCAAGCTGTTTATAAAGTAAGCTGTACCGCTGGATTGTCGTGTTGTATGCCTTTAAGGCTGGGCTTTCTCTCATAAATTTTTGTTTTCCCTGCTCGAATAAATCAACGGTACCTGTCTCGTCAATAATCTTTCGTAAATCTTCAAGGGTTTTAGTCAAAAAACATATTTCTGTTATCAACTTTTGCGCTATTGTTTTGCGTTCGTCTGGTATGATTTTCAATAATTCCTCAAATTGCTTTAAATCTGTGCTAAATTCTTTTATTTTGCTCATAAAGTTACCTCGCTTTCTAGTCTCCCGTAATATAAAAATCCATACATAGGTTTTCAAAGCTCCGGCTTTCGGTGCCCTAAACTGCTGATGTATTCTTAATGCAGGGGAGACTTTATTAAGTCGCCGTTATCTGTAAATCTAACCTCACTGCTGCATATTTCACTTTTCAAATGCTCGTTTGTGTGACAGTTCATACATAAAGCTTCTAAATTGCTCCAATTAAGCGTTATATCTGGGTCGTTGATATTATTGGGAGTTATGTATTTTTTGTGGTGGACTATGCGTGCCAAGCTGCCGCAACGTTCGCAAACATAATTTTGGCTAACCATGTATGAAAGTTGGGTGTCCTTCCACTTTTGGCTGTTATAAAATGCTTTTGCATAGTCCTTACTCATCACCTCAACTCCTATCTGCTTTTAATGTTATGGCTTTTAGTAAACTGTCTATTGTTCTTTGCAGCTTCTCACTTTCCGATTGTTCGGCATTGTACCACAACTGCAATATAAATCTGCTTACCGTATTTATTAAAGGCTCTGTGCTTTGCTGTGGCGTTGTCATACCTGTTGTAATCTCAATATAACTTGGTATCGCATTTAATAACGCATTTATTATGTTGTCGTTTTCTGTTCCGTCAATTCTTAAAAATTCCCTCGCCTCATTTAAACTTAACATTTACGATGCCGCCCTCGTGAGTTTTATAAATGCCTCCGTGACAATCGGCTTGCAGTCGGCTATTGCCATGGCTCTGTAATCAATCAAACCTGACTTAAAGCTGCTTTCTCTTGATACTTCAACCGCAATATTCTCGGCAAGATTATAGCCCATGTAATTAAAATTACCAAACAAAATTACTTCGTCAGAAAGGTTATCATCTATAATCACATCGAAGCCTAATATTTTGCCGATATTCTCACTTTTGGGGTCAATTATAAATATCGGTCGGTTGTTGTTATCCACAAGACCATAAAAAAGATTGTAAAGTGTTGCGTTATTCATAGCCCATTTTGCGCCAGCACCATAGCCTCTTTTTAATAGTGCAACTGTATTTGTCACATCTTTATATGTAAGTCCAGATGTTTTGCTAAACTCAATATGATTTTTATTCATGCCTGTTTTAGTCCATGTTATGCCTGGTAGAATACCTGTGCCTTGTGCGCTTCCTGTTCCGTTTACGATAGCGTCCGCAATATAAGCCATGACACAGTTTGTAAGTTCATCTATAATATAGCTTTCAAAAGCTTCTATGCTCATTTTTTTAGCAGCGGCACTAATTGAAAACACCTTTAAAATTTCATATCCGTTAAATGAAATTGCCGCTATATCTGGATTTTCACTCTCTACAGCACTTCCCTCCGTATGCCAGCTTGCTTTACTTTTGGGTGTCCCAATCGGCACTGAAATTTTTGACGGCAAGTTAAAGCCTCTGCAAACTGAGAGCAAACCACCCATTGTCCTTGCTTTACTTATCACTTCATTATAAGTTTGTGTAGGCAAAATTGCCGCTGAATTTGTTACGGTGCTAAAACTTTCCGAGCGTTTTTCTGATATTGCCCTTTTATATATTTCATTTTCAGAATTATTTAAGGTCTGTCCTAAAAGGGTCTTAAAAAATGCAGTTCTATATTCTTTTGTAGATAATAAATTTTCATCTTTAAAAATTTTAGGACTTTCAAAGGTCATTTTTGTAATGGGATTAAAATTTGACATAGGTGTATTTTTCCTTTCGAGGGTGTTTATTTTTGCTTGCTTTAAGCCGTCAAGTTCAAGGTTTAATGCGTCAATATCTGCGTTTGCGTCCGTATCAATCAAATTATTTATCTCCTTTGCTCTTTTTTCTATTTCTGAAATTTCCTTGTCCTTATAATAGTTAAAGACCTCTGCAATATTTTTAAAATTCATCTAAATTACTCTCCTTAAAATTTGATTTATTTTGATTTTCATTTCTGCTCTTTTAGGGTCATTTATTTTTTGGATAACTGCTCTTGCTTCAACGCTTGTTTGGGGATACGCTGGGAACGGCACAATGCTTATTTCGTACACTTTTTCAATCTTTAAAATCTCTCTTGTGTTGGTTTTTGGATCGTATTTATCTCCTCCTTTTGGAATTTTAAAAGCGAAACTCATGCCTGATAAATCGCCGCGTTTTACTGCCGTATAAACGCTTTTTGCTTCCTCGGTATTGGGTAAATGCGCCACCATTTTAAGACCTGCCGAATCTTTGATTAGCTGCATTGTTTTAGGTGTTTTTGCAAGGGGAATTTTACTCAAATCATGATTATACAAAAGTCTTGCGTCCGTTAAATCAGTTTCGTCAAGTGCGCCATTTCGTATAACCTCTGTAAAATTCCCAGCTGGGTCATTTATTATCGTGTAATAATCATAAACAATCGGTCTGCCTTCAAGTGTTAAAGCCTTTTTATCTGCTGTTGTATCGGCTCTAATTTCACATATTCTTAATTCTTTCACTTTTCTTTCACCTCGCTTAACTGATATTTATTTGCTTTTTCTGCGTCCACAACATTTAATGTTTGAAGTCTTTTGTCTCCGTCATTAACTTGCGGTAAATTTAGGATCTCCAAAGCCTGATTTATCGTAAGCAAGCCATAGGGGATAAGCTGTGAAATTAAATTGATTTTTGTTGCGTTGCTGCTAAATTGTAGTCTGCCGCTTTCAAATATTATTTGATTTCCAAATGCTTGCTCACGAACACTCAATATTTTTCTTGTAAATTCAAGGCTTAATTGCAGCGCGATCGGTTCGATAGTGCTTTCATAAAATGCTGCCCATTCGTCCTCATTGTAGCTGCTGTTTACGATTTTTTCAGAGATACCCAAATAATCGTAAATTTTAGTTTTTATAGCTTCAATTTGCTTGTCATCAATTATGAGATTACTGCCCGTTATCGGTATATATTCAGTCTTTTGATCTGTTGCGACAATTCCACCGTTGTTTGCAATTTGTAAATAATCTTTTATAAATTGTTCTTTTTCCTGTTTTAATTTTTCAGGAGCCATTATTTGAGTAAACTTCAAGATTCCTCTGATATTTGCACTGCTTTTTATGCTCGCATTTATGCCCTCGTTTTGAGTGTGTGCAAGTTCTAAAGCAGGATTTAATGCTGTGTTGGGAGTTCCAAATAAATCATTATCGTTGAAGTTTCGCCTAAGATGTATAATTTCTGAATATGGAAGAATAACTTCTTTTCCTGCTTCAAATAAAAATTTACAGTAAAGATTTTCAGAATGATCTTGCAAAAACTGTACGTTTAAAGCCTTAATTGGATATATGCCAGATACATGGCCTCGATCATCTTTTTGAATATACGCAAAAGCGTTATTGTATAAGAAATAGTGTGTCACAAGTTTGTACAGCATATCAAAGGCGCTCATATATGGGTTTGGCTGTACCTGTAAGAGCCTGTTAAGTTTACAATCACCCTCGCATTTTGTATGATTGCCATATTTTACAACATGGCTCCCTTTAAGTTTTGCGGCGTTTCTTGCTATCGCATCTACTGCGCTTCTGTAAATATCATTCTCATAGGCGTTACCCGTCCATGCGCTGAATATATTAGATGTACCGCTTATTAGCTCACTTTGCGCTGTTTTTGGTATTGTCTTTTTGCTTTTAAAAATTCTTTCAAACACACTGATTGCTATCACCTCCTAAAACATTACTGCCCAATCGTCTTTTTCTGTATCCTCCACAAGTGTATCAATATCCTCTCTTTTGATAATGTTTACTTGTCCCTGCTCGTTTTCAAACTCTATGCAGTTTTTAAATCTTTTACTTTCCCAGGCTATTACATCTTCAATTATTGTTCCGTCTGTTTTAATTAATTTTTTACAATTCATCTGATCATTTCCTTTCAATTATCATTTTATTTGTTTTATTGCCACCAACTACCACCTAACTACCACCACTAATAAATGGCAGTGTTAAGCCATTTGCAAGGTTTTGGTGGCAGTAGGTAGCAGAATTTTGAATTTGCTTTATATTTTTGTTATTTCATTTTTTTTATTTTTTCTCTCTTGAATTTAAAATACTACCACCAACTGCCACCAAATGGTCTTAAAGCCGCATGATTACTAACTTTGTGGAGGTAGCAGTAGTGAGTTTTTACTGCCACCTAACTACTACCAACTGCCACCAATTATTGTGAACTATCATTACCGTAAACCTTTTGATAAATTTTTTTAGCTTCAATGGAAAGCGTAATATCTTTATAGTAATTTAGTCCATGCAATCTAGTTGTAGCTTCTTCAAATGATTTTCCCAATATTTCTAATAATTCGGTTCTAAATTCTCTGGCTGTTTTAGTATAACCATGGTTATTATCACGGCACCATTCTTTATACACATCATAAACTCTTTGCGTGGTACAATTATCGCTTATAGAACCTGTTGGACGAGGTACAATGCATTCTTTATAAAAGCTAATAACTGTGCTGTTTTCGGACTTATAATCTTCTTTTTCACGTTGTACACTTTCTGGAATTGTGAATTCATATCCATTTGAAATAACCTCTTTTAATGCATTTATCGTTTTATGTACGATACCAGATCGCTCTTTGTACATTTTATCTAAGAGAAATTTATCTTGTTTTTCTTGTGGAATTACATTATTACACTTTATCTGCATTATCCGATTGTATACCCAGTCTCCATTGTCACCGCCGAATTTAGGCCGTTTATTCATACAGAACCACAAAAGTCCATTGTAAACAAAATTAAAGCCATTTTTCCCCTTAAACTCTGCAAACAAGGTGTCGCCGCCTGTACACTTTTTGAATGTTTTTAATTCTTCTATAGTTACAAAACTCATATCACTGCTACCTGCAAGTCGTTTGTTGTAGATTGTGGAAGTTCCAAAGCGTTTTTCAAGATCTCTTAAATCAATACCTGTGTAATTATCTTTACCTAACAACTTTTCTGTTAAAGCTTTTAATTGCGACTTTCCTGTATCTCCTGCACTTACCATAAATAACGCCTTTTTCATTCTGTAACCTTTTATATTAGATAAGCACACACCCATAAACTGCATGATTAATTTTTCGATTTCTTTATCATTATTTGTAAACGTCTTTATAAAGTTATCAAATACGGGTGTTGGTTCTGTATCTGGGATCTAGTTACATGGTATTTGAATAGTTGAGTAATATTTTGGACTATGGGGGAGTAGCTGCGTTGATTTCAAATTAAGTATTCCATTTTGAAGATTTATGATGTTTTCATCGGTATTCAAATTATCTTGTGAAATAGTTTTTAAATCTGTTATCAAGTCGTTAAATACTTCTTTTACATCATTCATTTTCAAAATTTCTTCATTAAATGAAGTTATATGTCCCTTGATTATGCCTTTTATCATGTCATCATTAAATAACCTATAATACCCATCTTTATACCAATATCGCATTACAGCGCTATTTGTTTCATCTATAACAAACAAATAATCATTGTTTTCCCTTATATATTTTGAAAGCAGAGGACAGTTTACAGTAAATCTAATTTCACCAGTATTCTTTAAGGTCTTTTTATTGATATAATAAGGTGTAACTTTTTGATTATATTGATTTAAAATCTTATTATCAGGTCTTTCACGACAGTGAAACGTATTCCTGCAGCCCGATATAGCCTTATTTATGGTTCTATTTTTATAATCAACCCTGTCCCATTTTTCACGATACAATCCTGACCTGCGAAATAAGCTGTCTATGCGATTAAAATCATTTCCGCAATAAAAAGCTAGAATATTACACAATGCTTGATCTGCTTCGCTTTTTGATTTATAATTTCCATAATTTCCACTCCATAAACTTTTAAATAAATCTCCGTTTTTAGCATTTGAGTTTTTTTCTATGATTTCGCTGTCTGTTAGGCAAGATTTAATTTGCAGCTCCTGACTAGCTTTTTTATCAATGTCCGTATTTTTAGCTGGTTCCTGCTCCTCATCACAAAGATAAGCTTTATGGACTATGCCTAATTCATATGAAAGTTCTTCGATTTCTCTGTTTTGACCATAAATATTGCCGGTAACGGTAAAGAAACGGTTCGAGGAATACATCTCTATATTGCCTATCCTTCGCCTTTCAGGTGGAAGTTTCCCTTTACAAAATATATGTAAACCTTTGCCGCTTGGGCTTATCTCTGTGTAGCTGCCTAGCGCCTTCACAATATCATCGGCTTCGATTGTAAGCTTACCGCTTTCATCAATTGCATTATCTAAATCCACACCAACTATGCCATTGTCTAGTTCAAATCCAATACCGTCAAATCCATAGCGTTTTACGGAATTTACCGCTGTGTTGTAATCGCTCCAGTTTTCTTTGTCATTGCAGCTAGCATTTATCCATTGTGTGGATTTTTTGGTATCTTAATGATTTTACCTTTTTCATTATCACAAACAAGCCCATAACATATCCATTGATTCAAAGTTTTTAGAGTTTGCGGAATGTTATTATACTTGTCCGTTATTTCTCACCGCCTACAAAACCTGTATTTTCTTCAAGCCATTTTTCTAATTTCTTTACAGGTATTACTTTACGGCTACCTATTTGTAATACTGGAAAATCTTTTGAATTTGCTAATCTGTACGCTATTGGTTTTGATACTCCTAAAACTTTTGATAATTCTGTTACGGAAATAGTTAGTTGCTCAATTATTTGTTTCATCGCTTCAGCATTTTATTCCAATATTTGAATTTAAGCATATTACAAACTTCAAACAATGAAATATCAATACTTAATTTTTCAAAATTTGAAATCATTTATTGTAATTTATCAATAACATGATATTGTTTTTACAAGGAGTGATAAAGAATATGAGTTTAGGCGAAAGATTGAGGAGTTTAAGAATAAAAAACAAGCTAACTCAGAGTGAATTAGCTGAAAATATTATGGCAACCAATACATCTATCAGTAATTGGGAAAAGGGATTAAGTAGACCAAATAGGAATATGATTGCACTTATTTCTAAGGTCTTTAATGTAAGTCCGTTTGAATTAATAGGTGATTATAATTTAAATGATATAGAAGAACTAAAGGAAAAAACAAAAATGAACTAAGTTATGAGGATACTTTGGCACTTGAATTTTCCAAAGATATAATAAAGATCATTTCAATAAATGAAAGTAATGAGATGGAGATAAAACGTAAAAATCTAAACGAACTATTTAATGAACTTTCTGAACAGATTAATGAAGTGACTTCTACGATGAAAGACTTTGGTCTGGGTATAAGTTCATTGATGTCAAGTAAGTTGCTATCTAATGGTGGAGAAAATTTTCTTATGGCATATCATTGTTTAAATAATAAAGGTAAAAGTTTTTTACTTGACTATATGATTTCTTTATTACGTTTACCAGATTATATTGATAAAAATGAGGCACGAAAAAATTTAGATAAGAAAATCATTAAAAAACTTGATAGTATAAGAGAACAGTTTAAAGAATTTTTATAGTTTAAAATATTAATATTATGGTCGTAATCTGTAATAAATTATTTGGGTCAACGTTTGGGTCAAAATTAAAATTTTAAAGTTTCTTAAAATAAAAAAATTCCCACAAACCACACAGTTGTGAGAATTTATTTGGCCCGCCCGGAGGGATTTGAACCCCCGACCTCCAGAATCGGAATCTGTTGCGCTATCCAGCTGCGCTACGGGCGGATCTTTAACAACATTAATTATAAAATAAACTGTGCAATTTTTCAATATGTTAAATCAAAAAAAGGCTCAGCTTGCTATATAAAAGACCTTGTGGTAAAATATAAAATTAGATTTAAATAAGTATATCTCAGGAGGTTATTTGCATGTCTGGACACTCTAAATGGAATAATATTAAGCGAAAAAAAGAAAAAACAGATGGCGCAAGAGCAAAAATATTTACAAAAATAGGTAGAGAACTAGCAGTTGCAGTAAAAGAAGGCGGCGCAGACCCAATGGTCAATTCTAAATTAAAAGACTGTATTGCCAAAGCCAAAGCAAACAATGTGCCAAATGACAATATTGAAAGAATCATAAAAAAAGCCGCCGGCTCAGCTGACGGAGAAAAATATGAAGCAATTACATATGAAGGTTATGGCCCCAGTGGAGTTGCAGTTATTGTGGAAACTTTAACTGACAATAGAAACCGTACAGCAGGAGACTTACGGCATTATTTCGATAAATTTGGAGGAAACCTTGGCACACCAGGATGTGTGTCGTTTATGTTTTCAAAAAAAGGAGTTATTGTTGTAGAAAAAACAGATTTGAATGAAGATAAAGTTATGGAAGATGCATTGGAAGCAGGTGCCTTAGATTTTTTATCGGATGAAAATGTTTTTGAAATATATACAGACCCAGATGACTTTAGTTCAATAAGAGAAGCCTTGGAAAAAAAGAACTATGAATTTGTGTCAGCAGAAATTGAAATGGTTCCGAGTACATATTCAACCATTGTCGAAGAAGAAAATGCTACAAAAATGCAAAAATTGCTTGATACTTTAGACGATAACGACGATGTTCAAAATGTATGGCATAACTGGGAAGAACCACAAGAATAATCCTTATTTAAACCAATTTAAAATAACATTTTTAATCGCATAAAAATATTCAACCATTTTAAATTTAATTTCATATTTTTCGTCACTATTGATTATATCCTTTTCTGAGTCATTCAGAATAGTGTCAGTAGTGGCAATTTTTTTTGCACTTCCTAAACACATCTGTGGAAAAATTACGCACCACCAATTTTGGCCTTTGCCCTCTCCAATCAATACTCTCAACGCATCGTAATGCCCCGCAGGAAAAGTGGTGTTACCATATTTCCTGGTAGGAAAATACATATCCGTTATTTCTACACTAATTGGATAATAATATCCTTGTTCTTTAACTTCCTCCAAAGCAATTTTTTTAATATTTTCTAAATTTTCTGCAGTCAAATTCTGTGCAGAAACTTTATCCGTTGCACCATTCAAAAAATCTCCTGATTTTTCTATAATTTTATCTCTAACTTTAATTTTAAGTTCCTGATCAGCTTTAGAATCTGAATTTGCGAGAATATGTAAACGTAAAACTTTTGAGCTAAGATTGTCGCAATTGTTGGCAAAACCAGTAAAACTAAAAATAAATGTTAATAAAAGTCCAATACCTAAAGATTTTTCAAATATTTTCAATATACCCACCATCCATTTTATTTTTGTATTTAAAATTATTGACGATTATTTTTGAAATTATTCATGATTATTAATTCATGTGAACCATGCGCTAAAAAAATTACAAAACATTTTATATATTTGATACATATAATACTTAATTATCATTGACAAGCTGATGAAGGCGTTTTATAATGAAAATATATATTTAATTTACAAAAATATAGTTACACGCTAATATAAATAGTTTGAGGAGGAATTTTTCTGTTAGATTTGGGCATAAAAGGAGAGCTAAATTATACCGTTCAGGAAGAAGACACTGCTAAAGCCATGGGAACTGGTGATTTAGATATTTTTTCAACATCAAAAATGATTGCCATGTTGGAATTGACTGTGTGCAAAAGCTTGGAAAAGCACCTTAATAAAGAAATTACTACTGTAGGGAAATCTACGAGTATTCAGCATTTTTGCCCCACTCCTGTTGGAACAGTAATAAAATTTGAATCAGAGCTTGTAAAAATAGATGGCAAAAATCTGACTTTTGAAATCAAAGCATTAGACCCTTTTGGCGTTATGGGTGCTGGAATCCATGAAAGGACTATAGTCGATAAGCAATATTTTACAATGAAAGCACTTGTAAAAAAAGCAAAATAATATTTAAAACTTATTTTTGAGGACGATTTTTATGAGATTCTTAGGATATACTTTATTATTCTTTTTATTCATTGCCTTTCTTGTTTCTATATGGTTAAAAAATGGGCTTAAAGCCTTGAGAATCACACATAAACCTAATGAAATTAAAGTTGGTAATGGCCAAAAATCTGCACTGCTTATTTATCAGCCAACAAATCATATGTCAGTAACTAAACTTACGAAGGTTCTTGCAGATTGTCTGGCAAATAATGGATACGCAGTCACAATAAATTATCCATCAAATGAAACTAACTATATCTTAAGCGAATATGACTTAATTATCTTTGGCTCGGGAGTCTATTTAGGCAGTCTTTCTCCGGTTCTGAGTGATTACATTTGGCGTAATAAATTTAAAAATAAAAAAGTTTTGATTTATACAATTGGCCTGAAAACTGATGATTTAACGGACTTAAATGAATTAAAAGTTATGCTTGATGACGCGAATGAAGTTCACGGAATCAAAGTAAACAAATGGCAAGAGGACAAATTAAAAGAGTTTGTTGTGAAAGCTATAAATAATTAAAACAAAGCGTCACACAATGTAGTGTGGCGCTATTTTTTAGTTGATAAAATTCGGTCATAATTTTTTATAATATCAATACCTGTCCATAATCTTTATTACTAAATCTAAAAAATTTACTTATTTAAGCATACACATAAAAACATTTTTGTATTTGCTATCTTTACTTTTCCAAAATATAGTGTCAAATTATATATCTTTAAATGCATTGAAAAATTAATATTGAACTTTTTATTTTTTTCTGATATAATATCATAAGAAAAATAAATTGACAATTAACATAAAAAGATTTATAACCAGCAAAGTTAAAAGTTCTTCTTTAGGATTTTTTTAATCATTTGCGGAAGATTTTATTGCTATTTTTGCTGATATAGCTCAGTAGGCAGAGCACATCCTTGGTAAGGATGAGGTCAGCGGTTCGAATCCGCTTATCAGCTCCACACCAGGACCCGCATGATTACTAGGTTTTAAGAATCTTATAGAAATTTTAGTTTGTGTAAAAAATAAACTTTTCTACGAATTTTTCTACGAATTTTCTAAATTGCATAAAAAAATAAATTTTACATGGCAAAAGTATGCGCTAAATCTTTTGCCATGAATTCTTTTCTGGATTTGCTGATATGAGTATAGATGTTGGCTGTCGTTTGAATGTCTGCATGGCCAAGCCAGGTTTGGATATCTTTTAATTCCCAGCCCTTGTCGTACAATATGCTTGCGCAACTGTGCCGCAGATCGTGAAAACGCATTTTTGGAAAATTATTTTTTGTTAAAACTTTTTGGAATGCTTTTGTTATGTAACCAGGATCGTATGGTTTTCCATCTTCCCAAGTGAACACATAATCGCTATTGTAATAATTCTTGCCGAAAAGCTTTTTATTGTAATTTTGTTCGACCCTAATTTCTAACAACATTTCCTTGATTTCAGGTAAAAGTCCATATTCTCTTTTGCTTGATGCAGTTTTTATTTTATCTTTGGCCACAAGAGTTAAAAGGTTTGTGTTACAATGTAATTTATTTTGATTTTGTAATTTTTAAAATCAATTGCATCCCATTTTAAACCAATGGCCTCGCCACGTCTTAATCCATAGTACAAAGTCATATATATTATTGACTGCAAGCGGTGTCCTTTGAATAATTGAAGTAATTCGTTTGCTTGAGTGGTTGAAAGAAATTTACTTTTAACCTCAGGGGCTTCTTTTTTCGGTAAAGGAATTTTAAAAGCGGGGTTGCAGTCTATTACTTTTTCTAAAACCGCCTGGTTCAATGCATTTTTTTAATCACGCTGTGCTTTTTGAGTGAATTAAAAGCTAGACCACCCTTTTTTCTATCCTTTTGTCCCGAGCAAAATTTAAAATCATAATAATCAATTTATGCTTTGGCGTTAATTCTTTAATTGTTAAGGTTAACGGTTTGAAATAAGGAATAAAGTGTTTAACAACCGTATTATAATACCCATCACAAGTTGTGGCTTCGACTTTATTTTTCTTTTTCTCTAACCATTGCATTAAATAGTCTGTAAACAAGATGTTTTCTGTTTCTTTTTTTCGTATTCAGCAATTAATTTGTTTAAAAAATCCGTAGCTTTATATTTATTACCCTTAACCTTTAATTTCGTTGAAACCCATTTTTGCTTATATTTATCGCCGTCCTTTAAATTTAATACTGCGTAAAAAGTATCATTTTTTATTTTTAAAGACCCTGTCATATAAAATGTATCCTCCTAATTTGCATGGACACATTCTCTAATATTATTATACCACATTTGTCAAGGGAACATGTCAGCTGCATTGTAAATATTCGATGATAAAACGTTTCGGGATTCGGTATTGTCTACCGACCCTGATGCTTTTTATTTCTCCGGCTTGAAGCAAAGAGTATGCTGCTTTTTTGCCAATATTAAGCATCAACATTAGTTTGTTTATTGAAACGACGTCTGGATAATTCGTAAACATTCTTTTCATAGTTTATTCGTTCCTTGTTTTAAATTTTTAACAATATCTCAGTCTGCTGCTGGTAAGGCAGCATCACACAAATTTCACATTCTCGAAGTTATTACGAGGCTCCCTCCATTGCTTGCAACATCGTCGGAGCAAATTTCGCCATAAGCGCCTTGCTACAAACAACAAGGCTCATTCGCTTCATAGCTCCTCCTCTCGGTAGATTGTCAAGCTAAGTGCAACACCTCAGCAAAAGTGCGAAAGCCAAGCGATTTTCTAGGTCGATTATTAAGCAAAAACATGATGTTTTGAATTTGTTCAGATGGAATCTCTTCTATTTTAGTTCCTTCTGGAAGAAACTGTCGAATTAGTCCATTTGTATTTTCCACAGTTGGTTTTTGCCAAGGCTTGCCTTTGTCTGTATAGTAATATGGAACTTTAAAAGTTTCTTCAAACTGTTTGTGACAATTAAATTCCATTCCTCGGTCAGAAGTCATTGTTTTAAGAGGAAGATTAGAATTTTCAAAACACATGGTAAACGCTCGCATAAGTCCTTCCCGTTTAATGTTTCTTAAAAGTACGAGCGCACAGTATTTGCTTTTTCTCTCGTTAATGTTGAGCAAATATTTTTGATTTGGAAAACATCCAAATGAAATTGTATCTACTTCCCAATCGCCAACTTTGTGGCGTTTTAAAACGCTTTTTGCTCGCTCTTTTATGCTTTTGGCATCGGCACGACTATCGATTTTTCTTTCGTTTTCTAAACCGGCGCAAGTGAGATTTCAATTGTACCGCCCGAGGTAGCAATCCTTCATCTAACATCGATAAATACTGGTAGAAGATACTGGATTTAAAAAGCCTTCCAGCTTCATGCGTCCAGCAATTTGCTCTGGTGACCAGGTAGACATAAGTTTCTCACTGACATAATCTGCTATTTGAGTGTTTTCATAAAGTTTTTTCCTATGACATTTACTTCGGTTTTCTATGTAACTGGAGTGTGCCTTATCTGCTTTATATTGGTTGTTCTGCATATTTCTTTTCACCTCACGATTTATTGTTGATGCACTTCGGTTTAACTTGCGTGAAATTTCACGAATCGATACTTTGTGGCGTAGCATTAATGCTATCTTTCTACGTTCATTCCTACTAAGATGTTTATAGCTCATTTGAATCACTCCTGGTTTTGTAGTAGTGCGTTGTCTCCTCCTACTTTATCATACATTACTTCTTGTGAGTTTTTCTTATTTTGTTGCACTTAATATTTTAATCTACCCCGTTGTCCGTCAAAGTGAAGTTATTTTTCTTTAAAACTTTTTTTACTTCTTTCGAAATATCTTTGAAAATTCCCTTTGAGAAAATGTCAATCGTACCATAGGCAACTTCGGGGTGGTACTCATCGTCTAAAAAATTTTCTGGTTGCTCATGCCAAATATAGTAAGTTAAGTACATATCAGCTTTGCTTGGATAGCTTAAAAACGAGATAAGAATGCGCTTTTTGTTAATTTCAAAGTCAGAAAAAGCTTCCTCAATTATCAGGTTTATGTTTATGAAAATCCCCCCTCCCCTTCTTTTCTTCTAGAAAAAAAGAAGGCAAAAAAACTTTTTTCAGCGTAGAATTTCGAATTTTTTGTTTGCATTTTTTTCGGTACGCGAATGGCCTGTACGGCCGCACACCCTCGTCTCGCTGCTTCTGCATCAATTATTTTTACTCAACTTCAGCGGCCAAACATCTAAAAGCCTCCGGAAATGACTATGGTATATAAAAACTCAGCTGTTTTTCCATTTTATCAAATCATTTTATTATGCCCTTTTAAAATCGTTGTAGCCGGTATAATTCATAACCAGTAAAATGAAGATGTTTTTATTTAGCAAATGCTCCTTATATTGGTTGCCATGGTTCGGCGTAAATTCACGCTCGGAAAGTTTTCCTACCGTTAGAACGTTCTCTATTTTCCCCAATACATCCGATCTTTTTCTAAGTCAGCTGCTATATTGCAGATTTCAACTAACAATTTTCCATTTTGTTTTTGATATTTACACTTAATAGTGTATATCCTCCGAGGAAAAACAGAAAGTTTCTTTGGAAATATGACGCAGAACTTTACAAACGTTGCAACGAAGTGAAACGCTTTTTTCCTTCGTACTAAGCGATTTAGCAAAGTTTTTACTCGCTATGACAAACTTGCCGTTATCTATTTTTTGTAACTTTGGCTTTGACTTTTGACGCTATTTTTGTGTAATCACGCTCTAAACAGTTTTCGCCATCTGCCACAATAAAATAGCAGAGTTATATACATGCGTAATTTACCGTGCACAAGACTTTATTTTATTTATTTTTGATGCAATACCCAAACGCCTACATGCCTTTAATGTAAAGATATTTTAGTTAGGCAAGACTCAAATCCTCCTTTCCTTGTGCTGCACCCATTCCGGACAAAGGTTACACTCTTATTTTTTTGTACTTTCTCAGAATGAAAGGTTAAATAATAAAGAATAAAGTTGAATCTTGGTGTATTTGCCTGAATTGATTTGTTTACATTTTTAACCATTTTATTCAAAATCTACGTCGAATTTTGGATGAAATTTATTGTAAAAACCAGACTATCTCGGCACATTTTTATATGTTTTAATAAAAAATTTCAAAGCTAGACGTTTTTCCACAGTGAAAAAACGAATTTTTATTTTTAGAAATTTCAAATAAATCACATATTTATTCATATTGCGATTTGGTGTAATGTGGAAAAATTGGAATTTTATATTGTTTTTTGTAAAAAAATGGATTATACTAAAATTATAAATACATTATGTGTTTATAATTTGACTTAGATTAAGGAGGTCTAAAATCAATTAAATGTAAAGGAGGATTAATACCGAGTTAGATTATGTTTTGAGTTGAAATTTTTATTTTCTTAGTTAAAGTGAGGTAAAAATTATGTATGCAGAAATTATTGTGCGAGAAGTAAAAACTTCCCCCAATTTTAAGGAAAACGATTCAAATTTCATTTGCGACAGTGGTATGGTAATCATTGGACGTCATCATAGTGGAGATGAAAAGGGCTATACACAGTATAAGCAAGGTAAATTAGAATTTAAAAATAAAAATTATAATGAAATTTATGAAATTTGTTTATATGATTCCACGGTAAATGAAAAAATAAAAGAAGCTTCGTCAAAGTTTTATTGCAAGCCTGGACAAGTTATTATCGGTAGGAATCATAATGGTGATGAAAATGGGAATACTCAATATACCACTGCGAAAGTAAAAATAAAAATGAAAGGAAGTGCTAATGAGGATTGTAACACTTGTGTTTATACTTCGTTTGAAGATAATGTTATGTTGAAGGAAAGTCAAAAAAACACAGGAAGCAATTTGTGGGCAGAGAAATGCGTCGATGGTTGTTACTATCCTATGGTAGGACGTGAACATAATGGTGACGAAAATGGAAATACTCGCACATGGTTTTCAAAATTAATTTTTGAATTACCCGATTATCAAAAAAATAAATAAGTTAATTAAGTTTAAATAATTGAAAGCGAATCAAAATTTATTAGTTGTGGAGGGAAATATTATGAACGCAATTCCTAAATTACATGAAAACCTTGGTACGGGCAAAATATCCTCTTACAGTGTGTCAACAAAATTTACTCAAAATTTTCGTTATGCAGGTGAAGCAGAAAATTTTTCAGATATCGTAAACGTTGAAAAAACAAGTGGCGAAAGTGAAATATTTTTCTTAGATAAAAATGAAATTGGCCACTATTACCAAGATCCAACCATCGATTCTGGCTATAAAAAAGAATCGCTACAGATAAAAGCAAGTCACTTCATTGCTTTTTTGGAAAATGATAAAGTAGTCATTGTTTTTTCAGATGGAAATTCTGTAAAATATATTATCGAAGAAAATGATGGAGAACATAAATTTTCTGACCCACAACAACTCAAAGGTGATTTTGGCACAACCGGTGAAGAAATTGGCTCTATATTTACCACATTGTATAATCAAAAAAGATATATTGGCATAACAAAGAAATGTCAAAATTCTAATTATTACAAATTTTTGTATTCAGTTTGGGATAAAAATAACACTAATTTCATTAATAATTCGCGTTTTAAGGATTTTAAACATAAAAATCCCAAAAAGCTTATGTTGTATCAAAAAGATTCGAATCTGTATTTACTAAAGGTAGATGGACTTTTGGCATTGCCTATTGAGCAAACTACGGAAAACTATTTCTTTATTGAATACCCGGATAATTGTTTGGATTGCAAAAGTTTGGCATTAATTTCAAATCCGTCAAATTTTGAACAAAAAATCGTCGCTGTTTTTGACAATGATAATCTGTACATAGAAAATGAAAATGTCCATTTAGGAAAAATTGATACATTGGATCCAAAAGAAAAATTTTCAAGTGTGTGTGCTTGTCAAGAAAACAGAGTTTCTACCAATTCTGATTTGGAATCTGTAACAAACCATATTTTTGCAATAACAAAAAACAAACAAGCTTTTCATTCAGAATTAAATTTTAAAAACTCAAACAATTTAGCTTTTATACCATTTGAGGATAGTGTAAATGAAATCATTTTAAGTCCGGTTAATTGCTATTCTATGTCAATTTTGTGCCTATTAACTCCTGATTCTGCTAAAAGTGCCTCACTAAAACTTATGAATCAAGGCGTCGAAACTGGTTTGTGGTCTTCGTTAAAGCTCGAATCTCCAGCAACTAATGAAATTGTGTATTTTCCTTCTTTTACTTCCGAAATAGCTTTTTTCGATGAGCAAAATTTAGCAATACCCTATTCGAAATTTAAAGTCAGCGCGGAAGAAAAGACTTTAGTTTATATAAATCACAAAATTGAAGTAATTGGTCCAGTTGAATCAAGAATTTATACTACTAATGAACTCGGAAAATTATCGATTGTACAAGAAGCTAGCGGAATGTCTGCTGTAGACATTATTATTGAGCCTGTAAATGGTGATAGCACAGTCTCTAACTCTAAAGAGGAACCAAAATATGGTTGCTTATCGCAGTATAATGTCTTACAAGAAAAATTAGAAAATATTACTGCAGATGAGCTTTTAAATGCTAAAAAAGCGGATCAAACTGACCTAATTCCCCAAAAATATACTAAAAGTGAAATAGAAGATGTCGTAAAAGCTATAAAAAATTGTCTGTCATATATGCCTGACAATAATAAATCATCAAGGTTTCATACTTTCACAAGTAGGCAAAGTATTCATGCGTCTAAAAAATTAAGGCTGGATGACTCAGTAAAAGGTTGGTCCTTAGAAATCTTGGATACTGGAGTTTCATTTAAGAATTTAACTGAAAAAGAACTTCTTGAAGATTCCTCTAAAGAAGGACTTCGGGAAGCTTTAAAAAATGTGGGAGATGTCCTATCTGGCTGTGCAAAAAAAATTATAGAAGTTACAAAAATAGTTATACGAAAAATCGGAGAAAGTTTAATAGGAGTATTCACTTTTGTTATAAATGGAATAAAAAAATGCTTTAAATTTGTTCTAGACTGTGCTCAACACATAATGGAAACTGTACAGGTTATCTTTGAAGCAATTGGTGTATTCTTTAATGATATCTATGAATGGCTTGCTTTTATTTTTAATTGGGACGATATTTTAAGAACTAAAGAAGCTATAAAATATTTATCTTTTGAAGGTCTGTCTTTTTTAGAAGGAAAAGTAGAGCAATTGCATGACGTACTTAATAAAGGTATCGATAAAGTAAAAGATAAAGTCGATGAAGTTTTTGATAAGTTAGAGCAAAAAATTGACGATCAATTTAGCATTGCTAAGCTGTGCACGGGTGAAGTCTGTGGCTTACCACCCGCCAGAGAAAATGAAGCTTTCTCGAACAATATTTTACTTTCAAGATTTTTAGAAGATACCAAAGATTTAGCAGACAGTGAAATGGCCAGATTCACCAGAAAGAAAACTAGTCTGTTTGATGAATTAATGCAAGCCATTGAGAAATATGCAGCAGATATATCAGAAACGCAAGAGTTTAAAACTGCAATGAAATATTTCGAAGAATCTTGTAAGGGCGGCAAAGAAGCATTTTTTGCTAATTCTTTAAAAGGTCTTTTGGAAATTATTCGAGGGCTTGCAAAAGTAGGTCTTTCCTCTGTAAATTTTCTTATAGACGCATTTTTTGCAGTTATTAAAAGTTTGTTCCAAGAGATGAAAGAGCTTTTAACTGAAAAAATTAATTTCCCATTTATATCGACACTATATAGTCAAATAAGTGGGGACGAATTTACTCTACTTGATTGTACTGCTTTAATCGCAGCTGTTCCTTCAAATATTATTTACAAATCTGTAAAAAAAGCTGCACCTTTTCCTGATGACAAGGCATTAGATGAGTTTAAAGCAACTGTAGATCAGCTTTATAGCATAAACATTAAAGCGCCCTCAACATTAAAGTTGCAATCTGAATTAGAAGCCCCAGACCTCATAATATCTATATTTGATTTATGTGTTGCAGAAATTTATTTCGCATTTAGTACTGAGAGCGATGTTTTTTCATTACCAGATTTAATTGCATCAAAGGCGCCATCAAAATTTGAAGATTTTACTCTTGGCTGGGACGAAATAACCTTGGGTGTAGAAATTATATGGGCAGCATCATCAGCTTCTTTTATAACCTTAGAATATGAAAGCGATTCAGCATCTTATTGGTTGAATTTTTCAAAATATATTCTTGAAACTTTTCTCGGATGTATTATGGATGCGGTTTCTCTTATGATTTTCCATAAATTATCGGATCATGTATCGAGTAAAAAATTTAATAATCTAAGTGATGCTTTTATATTAATTACAGCCATTCTTAACGGGGGTATCCCATTTGTTTGTGGCGTAATCAGTTACGCAATAGAAGGAGGTCGTTCTGCAGCAGATATAACAGGTTATATTGCAAACTTACTTCCAGACTTTGTAACTTTTAGCAAGTTTTTATTTATGCAACACCTCAATAAACTAGCTATTGAAACAACAAAGGTTCCATTGCCTGCGTTTATAGGTCTGGGGATAGACTGCATAAATTTTTTCGCTTATCCTGCATTAATACTCTCAAGTATGTTTCTTCCTTCTGAAAATCAACATGAATTAACAAAATTTCAATTGGAACATAGTTTGATTGCAGAAGTCTAGTATAAGTTTTTTGTTAAACCTTTTTGAGAGGCGCTGTAGAAGATAGATTTTTGCGCCTCTTAAAAAATAAATTGTAAATTTATTAAGTTTATGATTTAGCGATTTATGGAGATTTTGCTGTTTTGCATTGACTTTTCTGAAAAAATGAGTTACATTCTTTATTGGTAATTTTTTATTTGCAAATCAATTTAAAAAAGCAGTATCTACTGTTATCCATCTATTGGCTGTGATAAATATGTCTATGCTAATTTATGCAAATGAATTAATGATATTTGTTGATAACCGCTTTATTTCTCACCATCAAACACAAATTAACCATCAACAATTATCTTCAAATTTTTCAATTAAGTCGATGAAAGATAAGATATCTAGCATTTTTAATCCAACTCAAAAATCTACATCTAAGAAACAAATTTTATCAAATGTGGAGAGAATGCAAGTTAGGCCTTTGATTCAAACTTTTGGACACCAACTATATCTAGTTTTGGGGTGGCAACTGATATTACATGGGAAATTAGTAGTGACATGACAACATTGTTAATCGGTGATGAAATTACCTCGTTACCAGAAAAAACACTTTACTTTGATATTAGCACGGAGCCGTTTATAGCTCCATTTGTAAAAATTACACAGGGGTGTGTAAATCGAGTCTATTGGTGACGATGCTTTTTTAGAGGCAGTTACAAAGATTTACGTGATGTAACGGTAAAAATAATTACTGCGTTTTTAATTTTGAATCAATTTTTGCGATTGGCCACTCAGGTATACTTTTATGACTTTAAATGACACTGTAAATTTGATATCATCTAAAGCATTTTACAACTTAAGTGATTTAGAAACTATAAAAGTTTCAAATTCTATCACAGAGATTGAGAAGGAAGCTTTTAGTTATTGCATAGCATTAGAGGAAACCACTATTCCCCAGCTTAGTAGCTTCTATTGGTGATAATGCATTTTATCCATGCCAAGTATTAATTACTATTAATGTAAACCCAAGTAATTCTAAATATAACTCTATAGAAGGCGTGATTTTTGATAAAAATGTTGAAAATTATTTCTCTATCCTCGGGCAAGAAGTGGCTCTAGCTATGTAATTCCAGATACAGTTCAATTTATTGAGTAAGGTTCATTTTGAAAGAGTAACTTAAGTACAATTGACATTTCAGAAACGGTGACATATATTGGAGCAAATGCTTTTGATAGTTGCTATAAACTAGAAAGCGTGGTAATTCCGACTTCTGTAAACTAATATTGCTGAAAAGGCACTTTTTATTGCTTTGGTGCTTACAGATTCCGTAAAGGAAATTGGTCAAAATGCGTTTTTTATTTGTATAAGTTTATCTCCCACCAATAGTTTTTACTGGAGCAATTGAGCCAGATTTACTTCACCTGTTTTTGATAAGGAGCCTTTTGACCTTGAAACGTGAGAATGGGCACCCGAATATGTTATCTCAGAAGTTAATGTTTCAGCAAACTATCAAGGTGATACTTTTTGTGATATTTTTGTAAATAAATCTTTGCTTGCGGTAAATATGGACTTAGTTGGAGCCCCGAACGATATCACTGAAAGTGAGCCACCTGATTCTTTAATTGTACTCACAAATGCTATTAATAATGATAATTCAACAACTGCAATAATTGCGTCAACTGTTTTTGTGATAGCAGCAACAACGGCAACACTTTGTTGCTTTAAAAATCCTTCTAGCTTTCCCTGTTTTAGAACATTGAACGAAAGTAAAGACAAAAATATTCAAGCTTAATTATTGAAAAATTTTCAAATGAATTATCTCGTCAAACAATTGGTCTGATTTAATTTTTTTGAAAAATTCGGCATCGTTTGCTTTTTGCAGCTGCTTTTCAGCGTTTTCTTATTTTAAATAGGCTCCTACTTGAATAAAATATTTTGCTTTTTTATTTGATCCTAGCTGTGATATATTTTCTTTTATAGAAATTCAAAGTGTCTTAAAAATACTTTTGGCATACGCTATGCCAAAGGCTTTTTGTTCATCACCTGAATTTGCTATTTGAACATGTTACATTGTCCACAAAACATCCCTCAACAATTGCTGCTAGACAAACTATCTCTCAAATAAACCCATAATAATCTTTTCTGTTAGAATTGAAATTTAATTTTGTCTTGTATCCCATTAAGTTTTACCCGATTTTTTACTTCGTTCTGACATTTTCTTCTAAATCCCTTCTGATGCTTTCCCTGTAATATAGCGATAGGTAATCTTCTGGCATTATCTCGAAATTTTCTCACACTCAACACCGTGAATGCGGCTTTACCGCACACGGTGTTCCATTAAGTTAGAATATTTAGGATAAATTAAACTTTTAGTTTTTAGGCAACATTTTTATATTTCTATTGTTTCATTTTGAAATATTTTGCGAAGTTCGTTGATTTTATTTGCTTTTTGTTGGACTGTGTACGTTTGACATATTTCTGGATTGTTGTGCGATTGCTAGCAGGTGTTAAGACATGGGCATCTTTATGGATAACCGTGAATTTTGCCTACTGGTAGCCTCCTGCGTACGATTTTGATATTTTACGATGATGATGTATTTTTTATTTCCAGTGATTTGTCTGTTAATTGAAAACTTTCCGCTCTGTTCTGTATAGAGCGATATTTTATTATCCAGAGATTTTATATTTTTAAAGGTTTTACCGACTTTCAGTTGATGAAGAATTAACAAATTCTGTAGTAATTTTGTATTTCAATAACTGCCGAGTTGTACTGGGTTATTGCCTTCCATTCTTACAGGTAGACTCTGGATTTTTTATCTGTTTTTTTAACTTTTTTATTACTTTCTTCTTGGCTTTTTTATATGTGAAGTTTTACTACGTAGTTGTTGTGCTTCTTTACAGCTTTCATCTTGATTTCAAGAAACTCAGAATAATTATTTTTAAGCTTAATCACTAACGTTCTATGTATAGCTTTTGAGGTTACCTCCATTTTGAACTTTTTCATATTTATGTGGATAATGCGTTGGATGTTTCTCCAAGTGTATTGCTATTGGTAAAATGTTTCAAATCTGTCGCTGGCTCAGAGATTATCAGTGCGTGTAAGGATAAAACACGGATTTTGTGTAGTCAAAAAATTTTTCTCAGTTATCGAAAAGTATGGCATAGAGGGCTTGAAAAGCAGGTTCAAAAAATTAATATTATGTTTGTTTTGGTAAATCTTTATTTGGATAACAGAAAATCTCTGTTGGCTTGGTTAAATTAGTATTTATAACATCCTTGCAGACAGAGTAAGAAAAACTATTACTGATTCAGCACAAGGACAGACAGAACAAAAAACCGGCTGCTAATACCCAATGCAAGTAACTTAAGCTAAAGAAATAATTTTCTAGCAAACTTATGAGATTTGCTTCTATGTTTAGAAAAACGGTTAAAGTAGTGATTAGGTGGCGAATAAACCGCATATTTCAAGGTGAATTTTTTAATAAATAAAAGACATATGAAAAAGCCTTTTTACACTGCAATCGATTAAAAAATTTTTATAAGGTTACGCTTAATTTCACCAGCGGTAAAGGTCGTATTAGGTTGAACTTTAGGAAGAGATTTTATAATTTTTGAAGGTTCTTTATATGCAAATGCTGAGATATTCTGTATAAGTATTGCTGCTGTATAAAAGTTTTGAAGTATGGCATTTTTCGTACCTCCTAAAAAGTTTTCAATTATACTTTGTTCTTTAATACATCAAAACTTTTCTCAATTTTTCAACGATTTTTGTAATATGTTTAATATCATTTACATTGAATTTTTTCATCAAAGTTTGTAACTATTTTTTTGATTGAGCCTGACGACAAAGGGGGACATCTAACACGCGAAAATTTACAGGGGTCTTATGGTATAACGCTGTAACTTGACTATCGGCAGCTATTGCATTTGTTATAATTTTTGAAAAATTAGACTGAACTCTAATGACATACTTATATCCAAATTTGTCTATGTGGAGTTCATATTTTTTTTCTGAATCATTGCACTTAAAAAGTTATGCGTGAACAGTCAATTCATTTAAACTGTCATATATTATCATTGCCAAACTTTTCGCACATTTTATTCCGTTTTGGTTTGTATTAAAACTATATTCTGCTATTGCTTATGTACCACTTGGCAACGATGTATTGAATATTCGATGATTTTTATATAATTTTTTATCTGTATTTTGAACTTCAAAATCTTAGACTATTGATTTGTTTATTGCTGATATTGCTTGTGGATTTATATTTCTCTAGCTTTTGCAAAACATTGTCTGCTTACACTTTCTTTTCCTTTTTAGTTAAAATATTAATCTATTTCTGTTTGCATATTTCTGGTTTTTTGCTTAGCAGTGTCATTATACAATCTTCAAGACTCAATTTTCTTTTGCAATAAATGCTGTGATTTTGTTTTTATATTTTTCTTTAAACCTTGTTTTATTTTTTGCAGACTTAGTTCAAAATTCATTCTTACTTCACCAAATTTATTTTATCATTTTTGCTCTTATACTCCTTTTCATTGCTTAAGTTGCTTGTATTGAGCGGAGGTACTGCGAATAATAATCGGGAAGCTCAGCCGTAAATTTAAGGTGGATATTAAGACAATCCTCACAACAATGGTTCCCGTTTATAATGGTAATAATTTTTGCCATCATAAAAACGCCTTTTTCACAAAAAAAGCACTTTAAAATTGGGATAGCTTTATTATTTGATGGGGTAAGATAATTCTTTTCAATTAAATCTATCATTTTAGCGTCCCTCTATGTTTTATTGGTAGTGTCAAAGACTACCTTGTTTTTTTATTGCTTAAACCTTGATTTTATGGAA
>ERZ827440.1192-NODE-1192-length-30252-cov-5.540484_pt1 | contig 30252 bp, 23 predicted proteins | sample MGYA00519774_ERZ827440 | MGnify/ENA primary metagenome ERZ827440 (study PRJEB31778, sample SAMEA3449302) | human gut metagenome | biome: human gut; feature: human-associated habitat; material: faeces | place: United Kingdom | collected 2010/2012 ... | reverse complement strand
TGGTCATGCTGGGGTTCAGCGCGGTGAGCGGGTCCTGAAAGACCATGGAAAACAGGCGCCCGCGCAGCTTTTGCAGCTCGCGCTCGCGGTAGGGCGCAATGTCCACACCGTTCACGAGAATCTCGCCGGAGACCGCCGCCGAATCCGGCAGCAGCCGCATGACCGCGCGGCAGAGCGCGCTCTTGCCGCAGCCGCTCTCGCCCACGACGGCCAGCACCTCGCCGGGCCGCAGCGAAAAGCTGACGTCCCGCACGGCCTGTACGTCGCCGCGCGGCGAGCGGTAGGTCACGGACAGGTTTTTCACTTCCAACAGTTCCGCCATAGCGTTCCTCACAGACGGCAAACGCAGGGAGCGTCTCCGCTCCCTGTGTCCGCCGGTTTCTATTTGATGAATTGGGATATTTCTTAATCGAGTGTCCACGTTTCGACGTTCCAGAAGATGCCGACGCCGTGGTGGCCCATGACCGTCTCCGCGTCGATGCCGTGCAGACGGCTCGTCGCGACGTAGTTCGCGTCGATGTAGCAGATGAAGGCATAGGCCGGGTCATTCGCCAGCGCGACCTGGAATTCGTCGTAATACTGCTTGCGCACCGCCGGGTCGCTCGATTCGCGTGCTTTGGTCAGCGCTTCGTCAACTTCGGCGTTCGAATAGCCGGAGTAGTTCGCGCCCTTGTCCGTGCCGAACACCTTATAGGTGTGGTCGTCCGCGTCAAACGGGCTGCCCCAGCCGATCAGGCACGCCATCTGCCCGCCCCAGTCCATGACCGCCGGGATGTCCACAGTGCAGTGAATGCCGACCTCGCGCAGCTGCTGCGCGGCGGCCTGTGCAATGTCGATACGATCCTGCTCGCCGGACATGACGCTGATCGTGAACGCGATCTCCGCGCCGCCGCGCTCATAGTAGCCGTTTGCGCCCATCACGCAGCCCGCGTCCTCCAGAAGCTGCTTCGCCTTTTCGGGGTTATAGTCATAGTGCTCAACATTCTCGTTGTTATAGACATTCCGCTGAAGCGGTCCATAGGCGGGCATGCCCTGCCCGAGCAAAACGGCGTCCACAATCGCCTGCCGGTCAATGGCGTAGCAGATCGCGGGGATGAGATCACGGTTCTCGGTCCAGTAGTCGTTCCAGAAGTTGAAGAGAATGCCGCGATAGTCGCTCGTCTTCATGTCGTAGCAGGTGAAGCCGTCCTTGCCTGTAAACTGCGCGGCGTTCTTCGGGTCGAGCAGCGCGAGGTCGAGTTCACCGGACTCCAGCTGAAGCGCCTGCGCATTGTCGTCCGGGACGATCTTGAACACGATGCGGTCAATCTTCGGCGCGCCCTTGTAATAGTTCTCGTTTTTCGTCAGGATGATGGCCTGTCCGACGTCCCAGCGTTCGAGCTTGTATGGCCCGGTGCCGACCGGGGCGCGGAAAAAGTCCGATTCCTGCCAGTCCTCGCTCGCGAGCAGATGCTCCGGCAGGATGGCCATCGTCATGTAATCGAGGAACGCAACGTTCGGCGCGGAGAGGCGGAAGGAGACCGTGTGCTCGTCCGTGACGGTGATCTCTTCGACGTCCTCAAAGTTCGGCGCGTTTTCCGAGCCGTTTTCGGGGTCCATGATTGCCTCGATCGTGAATTTTACGTCGCTTGCCGTGACCGGTTCGCCGTCGTGCCACGTGAGGTTTTCGCGGAGGTGGAACGTGTAGGTGTTCGTTGTCTCGTCCAGCTCCCACGTCTCGGCAAGACCGGGCACGACGTTATTCTCGCCGTCGTGAGCCGTCAGGCCGTCGAAGAGCAGCAGGTTGATCTCGCCGTGCTCGTCCATCGCAGGGTTGATGCGCGTATAGTCCGCGGAGCCGTAGGTCAGCATCGTCGGTTCCGCGCTGTCAGAGGCTGCGGTCTGCGCCGCGTCGGATGGGGTGGTGTCGGTGGTTTTTGCGCAGGCTGCCAGCGAGAGCAGCATGGTGAGCGCCAGAAGCGCCGCCAGAAGTTGTTTCATGTTTCCTCCAAAAAATCAGGCTTCGGCCCTGTTTTGCCAGACTTCTGCCTGAGCACCTCTGTATTTTAACAGACTGATGTGCTGCTGTGAAGCTCCCCTGGGGGATATTATTTTTGCGCTGCCGGATAAAAGGTTCAGTCCTATCTAAAAACGTATAAAAAATTATATAAAGCATCTTGACAACATAGAAATAATTCTATATACTGCGAATAGAAGGAAAAAGACTCCAAAGGAGGTTTTTACGATGCGATACATAGAACTCGACACCCCGGCGCTGCTCATCGACCGGGAGCGGCTGACGAAAAACCTGAAGGACATGCAGTCCTACGCGGACGCGCACGGCGTGGCCCTCCGCCCGCATACGAAGACGCACAAGTGCCCGGAGATTGCGAAGATGCAGCTCGCCGCCGGGGCCTGCGGTATCGCCGTGGCGAAAGTCGGCGAAGCCGAAGCCATGGCCGAGGCGGGGCTGGACGATCTCTTCATTGCGAATGAGATCGTCGGCGAGGCGAAGCTCCGCCGCATCGCGGCGCTGGCGAAGCGGGGCGTGAAGCTCGCGTTCGGCGTGGACACGCCCTGTCAGGTGACGGCAGCGGAGTCCGTCTTTGCGCAGGAGGGCGTTTCCGTGCCGGTGCTCGTCGAGATCGAGGTCGGGGAGAACCGCTCCGGTATCATCGAAGAAGCCGATTTCCTCACGCTGTTGGACACCATCCGCATCTGCCCGCACGTGCCGTTCGGCGGCATTTTCTCGCACGACGGCAACAGCTATTCTGCGCCCGACCTGGATGCGCTCCGCGCCCTGTCCGAAGGGGCGCAGCGGCGGACGCTGCATTTTGCGCAGCTCGCCGCGCAGCATGGCATGCCGTGCCAGACGGTCAGCTACGGCGCGACGCCGACATTCATGAATCATGTGGACATCCTGCCCGGCATTACAGAGCTTCGCCCCGGCACGTATGCGCTGATGGACGCCTCGCAGGGCCATGCCATCGGCACGCTGGATCGTTGCGCGGCCACCGTGCTCGCCACGGTCATCAGCCGCCCGACGGCGGAGCGCACGATCCTTGACGTCGGCGCGAAGGGCCTGACGATGCAGTCCCGCACCGAGGGGATCTGCGCCACGCCGGGCAAGGGCACGCTCTACGACCGGACGGAGACGCACATTGCAAAGGTCTTTGATGAGCATGCGATCATCCATGACCCGGCGTTCCGCGATTCTGTCGCCGTCGGCGACAAGGTGCGCATCATCCCGGTGCATATCTGCCCGGTCTGCAACCTCTATGAGCGGGCGTATCTCATCTCTGGCGATGAAGTCGTGCAGGAGCTGGATATCGCGGCGCGCGGCAAACTGCAATAACAGGGGAGGTACAGTACATGCAGCAGATCACCCTTACAAGCAAACTGGAAAACAGGGGGCACTACGTCCCCGGCATGATCTCCGGCGACAAGCTCTATATCTCCGGACAACTTCCCGTTCATCATGAGACGGGATCGCCGATGGCGGACAGCATCGAGCAGCAGACGCGCGACGCGCTCCACAACGTCGAGCGGGTCCTGCTTGCTGCCGGATGCACGAAGGAGGACGTCGTCCTCTGCCGCGTCTACATCCCGGATGTCGCGGCATGGGACACGGTCAACGCCGTCTACGCGGCATTTTTCGGAAGTCATAAACCGGCGCGCGTCATTGTCCCGACGCGGGAGCTGCACAACGGCGCGCTCGTGGAAATTGAAGCCATTGCGGAATTAGGGAACCTCTGAATCAATCTCCAGCTGCGGACAGCGGATCTTTTCCGCCAATGCTGCGGTTTGAAAACTTAAAATACACAAAGTATTCTTGCGTTTCCAAACCTTGCCTTGACGAAAAATTTCTCGCCGTCCACAACTGTTGATTGAATCAGAGCTTCCCAACGAAAAGGAGGAACGAACCATGCAATTTGTATGCAGCAAATGCGGCCACATCGAATCCGTCGCCACGCGCAAGGCGCACTGCGGCTGCGGCGGACTCTGGAATCTGGATTTCCAGCCGCCGAAATTTGCCCTCGGCGAGATCGACACGCACGAGTGGAGCCAGTTCCGCTACCGGAAGTTCATGGCGCTGGACGGCGAGGCGTGGCGCGGCGTGACCATGGGCGAGGGCATGACGCCCATCGTCCGGCTGGACGAGGATGTGCTGCTGAAGATGGACTACTTCATGCCGACGCTCTCGTTCAAGGACCGCGGCGCGGCGGTGCTCGTCGCGCACTGCAAGGCCATCGGCGTGGACAAAGTCGTTCAGGATTCGAGCGGCAACGCGGGCAACTCCGTCGCGGCCTACTGCGCGAAGGCCGGCATCGCCTGTGAGATTTTCGTCCCGGAGGGGACGAGTCCCAAGAAGATCGACATGATCCGCGCGCACGGCGCGGTCTGCACCGTCGTCCCCGGCACGCGCGACCACTGCGCCGACGTCTGCCGTGCGAAGGTCGAACAGGAGGGCGTCTACTACGCCAACCACGTCTATAACCCCTTCTTCTACGAGGGCACGAAGACGTACATCTATGAGGCGTTCGAGCAGCTGGGCCGCATCCCGGAGCACATCGTTGTCCCGACCGGCAACGGCACGCTCTTCCTCGGGGCGATCTACGCGCTCGAACATCTCGAGCGCAGCGGCGTGATCGATCATTTCCCGCAGCTCATCGCCCTCCAGAGTCAGAATTGCGATCCGCTCCTCCGCGCGGCAGAAAAGGGCGAGGCGCAGCCGGAGGCCGTCACGCCCACGCCGACCATCGCCGAGGGCATCGCCATCGGCAAGCCGATGCGCGGCGAAAAAATTCTGGCCCTTGCGAAGAAGCACGGCGTTCGCTTCGTTCATGCGCCGGAGGACAAGATCCTGGACGCGCGGGCTGAGCTGGCACGGAAAGGCATCTACTGTGAGCACACAACGGCGGCCAACTACGCGGCCTATCTCGAATATTGCCGCCTCTACGGCAGAACGCCCGACACGCTCATCACCATGTGCGGCGCCGGCCTGAAATCCGACCATTAAAATACAGGGGCGGGAATGTCCGCCCCTGCAAATTTGATCGCACTTCCGATGATGAACGTAGGGGCGACCATTGGTCGCCCGTAGGCTCCCTTCGGAGGGGGAGCTGGTGCGCGGCGTCTGAGAGGAGTACATAGGAAATCAAAAGAGGGACAGGCCAATGGCCTGTCCCCTTATGTTTATGAACCGGAGATTGTCAACGGCTCCGCAATGGGCCGCAGCCCCGCGTCCGCCGCAAAGAACCGCACCTGCGTACACCCGCCGGGCGCAGCCTTGGGCGAGATCGCGCCTGCGCTGCCTAAAACCTGTGCGGAGAGCATCCGTCCCGCCACGTCGTAGAACCCGGCGAAGACCGTCGCACCGTCCGCCTGTCCCAGCAGCCGAATATTTGCCTCCGCCAGCGCCGGGAGCGCTGCGTCCGCGTCATACCCGAACCAGGCCGTCCCCGCAAAGCCGGAGTACTTCCGCAGCTTCGCGGACTGCACGGCCTGCCCGTCCTGCACCAGCCGGAGCGTCCGCCCGTCGAGCCGCAGCCCGAATTTGTCGCGCAGCCCCGTCTCCCGTGCCTCCGCCTCCGGCATCCCCGGCGTGTAGGAATAGAGCACGGTATCACCCAGGTTGACCGAATAATAGACTACATCGTCAACCATCACGGCGGCATAAACTACGGTTGGCGCATCTGAATCGCGGATGAGTGTTACAAGCACCGTGCTGCTCCTATCATCGAAGTTTGTTCCATACGGCGCGGACTTGAGCTTTTTTCCAAGAATGAACCAGAACCCATCTTTGCGCACCATGAGCGGCGTACAGACGCCGTTTCGTGGGAAATCAAGGCCAAAATCATACGCTTCTTCACTGACAGTTTCCGTTCCGCCGGAATAGCCGTAGCTGGCAGCCGTTTTGCTTCCAATCAACAGATATTTGTAGTCAACGTGTCCGGGAATCCATGTGCCATCCCCGCGCGACGCATCGACATAATACCACACGCCGCATGTCCCATCGTCGCTTTTGCCGATTTTGACGGCGTTCCATGCGTGCTCGCTGCTGCTGTACTTCCCGCGCACCAGCGTGCATTCAAGCCCGGCTTCCCGTGCGATGGCCCGGAACGCGGCAGCAAAGCCGAAGCAGTCGGCCCGCTTGTCCACCAGCGCCTCATACGCCGTGTCACACTGCTCCGTGTGGACGATCGTGTCCGCCAGCCAGCTGTAGATGCTCGCGGCCTTTTCCACATCGGTCATGCCGCTCCGGACACACGCGGCAGCCGCAGCATCCAGCGCATCTTTGTATTCGCCGTGATTTTCTGCATACCGCAGCCGGACGATGATCGCGGTGTCTTGCATGATACCTGTGTTCGGCTCAACCGTGATGCGCGGCGAAACGTCCACCCAGTCCGCATGCTCCAGAATATGATTTTGCAGCGCGGCGGTATAGCTGGCGAGGTAGTCGTCACTCGGCAGCGACACGACAAACGATTCCGCCTGTTTCTCAACGGTCTTTTCCAGATTGGCCTGCGCATCCTGAATCGAATCCACAGCCAGCGCCGCCGAAGCCAGCAGCACGCAGAGCAGCGCCGCCAGCAGCACCCGCCGCAAAATGCGCCGCGCCGTCATGCCCGCGCGCTCCGCCGTCCGCCCGCCTGCACGCAGCAGGCCAGCATCCAGAGTGCGCTCCCGCCGTAGATCAGCAGCTCGCTCCGCGCGGCCCCGGCCATCGCCGTCGCCCCGAAGAGCACGCCCGCCAGCGCGAAAAACTCCATCTGCCGCCGCGAACCATGGTCATAGCAGTATGCCGCCGCCTGATAGGTCGTGAGCATGAAGCCGATCAGCGCGAACAGGGAAAAGGCGTAATCCAGGATCTGCGGGTCGGTCGTCCAGTGCCGGAAATCATAAAACAGTTTCACCGCGTAGAACAGCACCGGCAGCACCAGGAAAAACGGCTGCGGCTTCTTCCCGGCGAGGCGGGATACCGCCGCCGCGGCCAGCCCAGCTGCACTGACGATGCCGAGCACATTCAGCATCATGCTGAACCTGCCCGCGCCCGAAAAGGCCAGCACACACCCGGCCGCGACCGCCAGTGCGCCCAGAATGCTCAGCGCGGCATCCGACGGGAGTTTCCGGTATACATCGGCATACGCCTCCCGCTTTTCCAATGTCGCCGCGCCCAGCAAAAACAGCAGGCACATCAGCACGGAAAACGCGATCACCGGCACGGCGCTCCCACCGGCGCGCTGCGCGGCGCGGAAGAAATAGCCCGCAGCCCCGGCAATCGCCGCCAGATACGGCAGCCCAAATGAAACTGCTTTACCCTTCATAAGGTTTCCTCCAAAGATGATGAATGTAGACCGGCCCGGTTATGGCGCGGTCTCCGCCTCCGGGAGAAGATTGGTCATGCTCTTGAGGCTGATGGCCAGCGTAGAGGCGTTATGGAGCAGCGCAGACGTCGTCGGCGGGAGGATGCCCGCCACGCCGAACACGATCAGGCCGAGATTGAAGCCAACGATCGTCCGGTAATTCCGGTGGATGCGCGCCATGAGCGCCTCGCTGAGGTGGCGGAGCGTGACCAGCTCGAACAGATCCTCTGACGCGATCGTGATATCTGCGATCTCGCGCGCGATGGCCGCGCCGGTCGAGATGGCGATGCCGACGTCCGCTTCGGAGAGGGCGGGGGAGTCGTTCACGCCGTCGCCGACCATGATGACCGTGTGTCCCTCGGCCTTGGCCTCGCGGACAAAGTTGGCCTTGTCCTCGGGCAGGACCTCGGCGTAGACCGCGTCGACGCCGACCTCGGCGGCGACGGACTCGGCGGTCTTGCGGTTGTCACCGGTCATCATGACCACGTTTGTAAAGCCACAGTCATGCAGGGCGCGGATGGCGTCCCGCGCCTCGCGGCGCAGCGGATCAAAGATGCAGATGACGGCGGCGAGCTTGCCCGCGATGCAGAGATAGAGATGGGAATATTGTGCGGGCAGGGACTGGAACTTTTCATCCTCGCCCTCCGGCACGACGCAGCCCTCGTCCTCAAAGACGAAGTGCGCGCTGCCGATGATGACCTTTTTGTCATTGACCTTGCTGGAGATGCCGTGCGCAACGACGTACTGCACCTCGGAATGATATTCCTCGTGGTTCAGCCCGCGCTTTCTGGCTTCTTCCACGACGGCGTTCGCCATCGAGTGCGGATAGTGCTCTTCCAGACAGGCCGCCAGACGGAGCATTTCCTCCTCGCGGTAGCCGCCGAAGGGAATGACCTGCGCGACGGTCGGCGTGGCGTAGGTGAGCGTGCCGGTCTTGTCGAAGACGATGGTGTCCGCGTTCGCGACCGCTTCGAGGAAGCGTCCGCCCTTGACGGAGATATGATGCACGCTGCTCTCGCGCATCGCGGAGAGCACGGCAATCGGCATCGCCAGCTTCAGCGCGCAGGAGAAGTCCACCATCAGCACGGCGAGCATCTTCGTCACGTTGCGCGTGATGAGATACGTCAGCGCCGTGCCGCCCAGCGTGTAGGGCACGAGCCGGTCGGCCAGACGGGCGGCCTTGTCCTCGGCGGTGGATTTCAGCTTTTCGGATTCCTCGATCATGTGGACGATGCGGTCATAGCGGCCGCTGCCCATTGCCTTTTCCACGCGGATGACACATTCGCCCTCCTCCGCGACCGTCCCGGCGTAGACCGGGCTGCCGGGCCGCTTCGGCACGGGCATCGATTCGCCGGTCATGGACGCCTGATTGACCATCGCCTCGCCGGAGACGACTTTGCCGTCCAGCGGGATGAGGTTGCCCGTGCGGACGACGACTTCGTCGCCCGCCTCGATGTCGCCGATTGGGACAAGGATCTCGGTCTCACCGGCCTTTTTCCAGACCTTGTCGACATTCAGCGCCATCGCGCCCGCGAGATCGGCCACGGACTTCTTGTGCGTCCACTCCTCCAAAATCTCGCCGAGCCGCAGCATGAACATCACGGAGCCTGCGGTGGCAAAGTCGCCGCGCACCATCGAGACGGTGACGGCTGTCGCGTCGAGCACGGCGACGGAGAGCTTCCCGTGCCAGAGGGCTTTCAGCCCTTCCCTGATATATTTCACGGAGCGGAACAGCGTGATCGCCGTCGCGACCGGAACCGGCAGGAACAGCCGGTTGAACATGCGGCGGCAGACCGTGAAGACCAGCTTGTCTTCAAACTCGCGGTTCAGCGCGCGTGATGTGTGCTCCGGCACAAGCTCCATTGCCGCGGCCCGCTGGAACGAAAAGGCCGCCAGCGCCTGTACCACAGCGACGCGGCAGTCCTGATAGGAGACAACGGCGTCCTGCGTCCGGTCGAAGACCTTGACATCCACCACACCGGGCACGGCGCGCAGATAGTATTCCAGCACATCCGCCTCGCGCAGCGACATCGCGCGGCACGCCAGATGGACGCGGATGCGCCCTCTGGATTCATGTAAAATCGTACATTTCATAGTATGAACCTCGCAAATGGAAAACGAGAGCCGCGCGCGCCGCGCGGCTCTGCGTGTGATACCTTACGCTTCTTCGACCGGTGCGTCCTCGATCACGGCCGCGGCCTCTGCCTCGGCACGCTTGGCATTGATGTCCTTCGCGTCGGCGTAGATGTCCTCCGCGCCCTCGCGGACGTTCGTGACGGCCTTCATGACGCAGTCCTTCGCGCGGATCGCGGCGGCGGTGGTGTGGGCGTAGACCTTCTTCGCGTCCTTGCTGCCAAGGAGCTTCAGACCGGCGGTGCCGAACAGGACGCCGGCGGCAAACAGACCAATATGTTTCATAGCAATACCTCCATGTCTTCGGAATTCGCCGGATAGAGGACTTAAACTTTTGTAAAAGAACTCAAACTGTAAAAAACCGGCGAGAATTCGAACTTTCTTGTGTAAAAAGAATATAGCACAGAGCAGAGGAAAATGCAAGTACCGTTTCCACAGAATTTCGAAAAAAGAGCTTGCGTTTTTTCGTCGATTTGATATACTAATATAAAATTTGAACAGAGAAGGACAGAGGCGTGCGGACTTCGCAAAAGTCCGCAGGCGGAATGGGGTGCAAAGCCCCGCGAGTCGGTCACTGTGATGCCCGAGAGGGATGAGTCAGATACGCCGAGCCGCTGTCCTGTGCTGTGCCGTCACCGCAGCCGAAATCGACGCAGTCTCTGCGCCCGTTTCCGCGCGGCCAACGGCCGGGCGGTATTTTTGTACCCGAATGGGGACAAAAAGCGCCAGAAGTCCGGCGAACAATCAATGAAACAACCAATCATCGATGAAAATGCCCCGGGGCATTTTGTCGTTGGCAGAACGCCAACGACAAATCATCCTGCTGAGAGATCCGCCCCCGATCTGGGGCTTTACATATATGATTTCACGAAGATAGAGAGGACAAAAGCATGAAGAAACGAATCATCGCGTTCCTGCTCGCCGCTGTGCTGCTGCTCGGCCTGATGCCGACGGCGCTCGCCGCTGAACCTGCGCAGGAATGCACGGTCACGCTGAAAAACGGCGAGGACGTGACAGCAACGATCACGGTCGAGCAGGGCGCGGCCTTCGACGCAAACCTCCCGACAAATCCGTCAAAGAGGGGCTACACCTTCAGCGGCTGGTACAACGGCGAGGACAAGCTGACGGAGGAGACGGTCATCGACGCGAACATCACCTACACGGCGAAGTTCGAGCCGAACCATTATTCCATCGCCTTCAATGCCAACGGCGGCAGCGGCTCGATGCAGACGCTGGAGAATGTGGCCTATGACGAAAAGGTAAAGCTGCCCAAGTGCACCTTTACCCGCGACGGCTATGACTTCGCGGGCTGGACGACCAGCTCCAGCAGCTACAACCCCAGTGTTGATTACGAGGACCAAGAGGTAGTCGAAGGGCTGCACAGCCGCGACGGAAAAGTGAAGACCCTCTATGCCGTCTGGACAGGCAAGACGTTTGAAGCGACCTTTGTCTACGGATATGAGGGCAAGGACAACGAGACAAAGACCGGCAAGGTCGGCGAGGATATCAGCCTGCCCTATGTTTCGGAGACGAGCCGCCCGGGCTATCTGTTTGACGGCTGGTACCGCAGCGCCGAGGGCGGTGACAAGGTCTCCAGCTATGCCAGCTATACCGCCGCAGACCAGAACGGCGTGACCTTCTATGCCCATTGGTCGAAGGCCATCACCGTCCATTATGAGGGCGGCGAGGGCTACACTGGAAGCGCCATCTCTGACAAGACGCTCCGTGCATCCGAGGTCTATTCGAAGCTGCCCCGCATTTATTCCGGCATCCCGGCCAACAAGGAGCTGGACGGCTGGTATCTCAAAAACGCGGACGGCACGCTCGGCGAACAGATCACGAAGGATACGGTCATCAATGCGGAGCTGAACGAGATCACGCTCGTTGCAAAATGGCGCGCCATGCGCTATACCATCACGTTCTATCCTTGCACAAAAATTGAGGGTGAGGACTATGAGGATGATGCAGAGGATCAGGCCTACAAGGACTCCGTCCTCGGCACGATGGCGGATCTCACGGTAGATTACGGCAAGCAGATCACGCTGCCGGAAAACAGGTATACCCTCAGCGGCTACCGCTTCCTCGGCTGGACGACGGACGAGGTCGACAGCACGGAGAGCGCACGCATCGACGACAAGGGGACGTTTACGCAGGCGAGCGGCTACGACGGTAAAACCTTCACGCTCTATGCCCGCTGGGAAGACGTCCGCACTGATGCGCAGAAAGAGGCCGAAGTCAAGCTGAACGCGGCGATCACCGCACTGCCCAGAATCTATAAACCGGTCTACGGCACAGACACCAATGCGCTGGACATGGTGAAGGCGACGCTCACGGCCAAGGGCTGCGACGCGAACATCACGCTCTCCATGAAGGAGGCTGTCAGCCTGAATGACGCCGGGATCGACGCCGACGGTCGGATCCAGTACAAGTATAACGCGGAAAACCCGTTGAATAACGGCGGTACAGCCTTCCCGCTTCCGGTGATCGTTCTGACGCTGGACGGTGTGTCCCGTGCAAAAAAAGTTTCGTTCAACATCGGGCTGGATGAGGACAAGCTCAAGAAAGACCTGACCGCGATCATGGATCGGATTGAGATCCCCAGTGTGGTGGAAAAGCCGGAGGATCTGACCCAGCTGTTCCAGTACGCCCCGAAGGCGGGCGTCGATCCCTCGACGATCAATTACAGCAGCAATGCGCAGCTCATCACCTGGGCCACGCTGACGTGGGGTACCGATGAGAAAGATGGCGCGCGGAGCATCGGCATCGGCTCGTCCAGCGGTGGATTCTATGCGCCCTATTCCGTCACTGTGACCCTGCCGCAGACGGAAAAGACCGTCAAGCTGACCGGCAAAATCAAGGTCAACAGTGATCAGAAGATCGAGGTTTCCAAAGAGTTCACAGTCACGGTCAAGGCCGCGCAGGCCGCGCCGGTGAACTATACCAAGCTGCTGAACGCCGCGCTGACTGCGCAGAACGCGCTGCGGGACGCGGCCACGGGCGAAACCGTTTCGAAGGATGCAGTCGCGGGCGATGTGTTCCTGCCGGACGCGCGCTTTATCCGCAAGAATTTGAGCGACCTTGGCGCGGAGTATCAGGATTTTGATAACTCCAAAACGCCGATCCGCTTCTTCAGCGGCGATCCCTCGGTCATCACCATCGACGGTACGCGCGCGACGGTCTATCGTCCGCTGCCCGGCGACCCGGCGAAGAAGGTGACGCTGACCGCGCAGATCCGTCTGCGCCCCGAGGGCGCACCGCCTGCGGACTTCGACAAGTTCACCCTTCTGGCCGAGCAGAGCATCGAACTGACCGTCCTGCCCATGGTGCAGAGCGAGATCGACGCGGCTGCGGCGTTTATGAAAAAGGTCTGCACCTCCGATGTCTACTGGGCGGGCATCAAAGATACCAACACCGCGAAGGACGATATCACGGCAGATCTCCATCCCTTTGCGGAGATCGTCCCGGATGGCGATGGATATCGCTTTGTGTACGGTGTAGTTGGAAAAACGAATCAGAACGTAGAAGTGGACGATCTGTACGATACCTCGGATATCAACCAGACCGGCATTCCGTACAGAACGTTCCGTTCGAGCAACAATGCTGTGATCGCGCATGAGAGCCTGCTTGTGACCAAGCCGGAATATGACAGCCAGATCAAGATCGACAGCCTCCTGACGCACTCGGTCTACGGCAAATACTATGAAAAGTTCAAGGACAATGCTGCCTATGCCGGTTTTGCAAAGTTCTACAAGCAGCCCGTCAGCGTGACCGTCACGGTCAAGGGCGAGAAGGGCGCGCCGAACCCGCCCGCCCCGGCCACCTCGGTCCACGTGACCGTCAGCATCGACGGCTCGCTCGCCACGCAGCACAGCTTCGCCAATACCACCAGCGCAAGCTATGAAACCATGAGCGACGCGGGCAAGACCGCGTGGGACGCCGTGTCCAAAGTCCTGACCGATAACCAGTATACCTATGTCGGCGATGCGAGCTATCTGTCCAGTGTCACAGACGCGAACAACGTCACGCTCAGCGGCGGCGACCCGAAATACGGTGCCTGGTCCGGCTGGATGTACACCGTCAACGGTAAGGAACCGGTCGGAGACAACGGCTACGGTCTCACGCTCGGCCAGTACAATCTGAAAGACGGCGACGTGATCCTCTTCCACTTTGTCCAGTGCCCGACGGAGGATGGCCTCCATAAATTTGAGGAAGAGCCTGCCGTTGCCGCGACCTGCGTGAGAACAGGCACGACTGCCCTGAAGCGCTGCACTGTCACCTCCGGCGGCTATGGCTGCGGTTTCACCGTCGGCGGTGAGATCATCCCGGTCGATCCGGACAACCATACGCATCTGGAGCCCATCGCGGCAGTCGCCTCGACCTGCACGGTCAAGGGTCACGAGGCCGGGCAGAAGTGCGCGGACTGCGATGCAGTCATCGGCTGCGCCGAGTTGCCGCTGGCCCCGCACAGCTGGGATGCGGGCGTCGTCACCGTGGCGCCGACCTATGTCTCCACCGGCGTGCGCGTCTATACCTGCTCCGTCTGCAAGCAGACGCGCAGCGAAGTCATTGAAAAGCTCTCCAGCACGAACATCGGCACGAATACAGGAACTCCGGCAGTGCTGTCGCAGCGCCCGGACAGCGAGCTTCCGCGCCAGCGGTTCGACGACGTTCCGCAGAACATCTGGTTCGCCTCCGGCGTGCAGTTCGCGGCGGAACAGGGCCTGTTCACCGGTGTCTCCGCCAACGAATTTGCGCCCTACGATCCGATGACGCGCGCCATGCTCGTCACGGTGCTCCACCGGCTGGACGGTGCGGATGCCTCCGGCGCGAACAGCTTTACGGACGTGCTGAACGGCAAGTGGTATACCAATGCAATCGCCTGGGCCAGTGCCAATGGCATCGTCGAGGGCCTGAGCGGGAACCGCTTCGCGCCGAACGCGCCCATCGCGCGCGAACAGCTTGCGGCCATCCTCTTCCGTTATGCGAAGGCCTGCGGCTATGACGTGAGCGCCCGTGCGGAGCTGACCGCCTATGCCGATGCCGCGCAGGTCAGCACCTGGGCCGGCGACGCGATGCGCTGGGCCGTGGCAGCCGGGCTGATCTCCGGCCGCAGCGGCGCACAGCTTGCGCCGAAGGGCGAGGCCACGCGCGCAGAGGTCGCGGTGATCCTGATGAACTTTGTTCAGAAGGTCGTAAAATAACCGATCCATCTCTTCAGAGACTCCTCCCCCAAGCAGGCCGCCCGGCAATGGCTATCCATTGCCGGGCGGTTCCTCGGTTCCTTCGGTTTTGCGATGCACCATGTAGGGGCCGATGCCTTCACCGGCCCTGCGGGCGACCAATGGTCGCCCCTACGTTCACCGTCGGAAGTGCGATAGAATTCGTAGGGGCGGCCATTGGCAGCCCGCAAACCAAAAACCGCGGCTCACCGAGCCGCGGTTTTCGCTTACTGTTCCGGATCAAATTTCTCAAAAATGCCGATCGAGCCGAACTTTTCACATGCCAGCAGATCCTCCTTGCTGCGGATCGTCCAGCTCAGCTCCTGCACGCCCCAGACGCGCCGCGCGAGGTCCAGACAGAAATTGTCCCGGTCAGAGAACTGATAGGCGAGAAAATCCGGCCGCGTGTACCAGTTCAGCAGGACGTTCGTCATCAAAAAACGCTGATACCACGGCAATCCCGACGGCTCCTTCAAAAAGTTCATGCTCAGCTGCCCGCGGCAGATGCCGGGCCGCAGCTTCCGCACATCCGCAACCGCGAGCGGGTCAAACGACTCGATGCAGAAATCGCCTGTATACGAATCCAGCCGCTTGCAGACCGCCTCGGCCAGCGCGCGGTGGTTGCCCTTCGCGGCCTTCAGCTCGATGATGAGCGGCTGCTTGCCCTCGAAGAGCGCGAGCACGTCGTCAAACAGCGGCACCTGCTCGTCCGTCCCCTCGAGGCGCAGCTTGCGCAGTCCCTCGAGGTCGAGATCTTCGATCTGCCCCTCGACGTTGGCGCAGCGCTTCAGGTCCGAGTCGTGGAACACGGCGAGCGTCCCGTCGCGCAGCAGATGCACGTCCAGCTCCGCGCCCCAGCCGTGCTCGATCGCCCGGCGGAACGCCGGCATCGAGTTTTCCGGGATCGTGGGCTTGTCGTGATAGCCGCGGTGCGCATAGCGCTGCGGCTTCAGCTTTGCCCAGGTTTCATTGCCCTTCCGGCAGCGCAGCAGAAGCAGCAGCACCAGATACAAAATGAGCAATACCGCGAAGATCCATACGATGACCATACCAACATCTCCTTCTTTGTGTCAGTCATCCAAGGCTTTTGTGACGGGGTTCCAATTATCGGGCGCATCCTCCGGATGCGCCATCCAGTCATGGAACAGCTGCTGTTCGCCCATCGTGCGGCAGCCCGCGGGCGGGATGTCGTAATACGGCGAATGGAGTCCCAGCTCCACAATGTTGTCGTCCTCGTCCAGCCGGAGCGAGAGCGTGTCGGCAAAGCTGCCGTCGTAGACCTGCTCCGCCTTCTCCCACGCATCGCCGGGCCGCAATCCGCGTGGGGCTGCGATGCTGGGGTCGGACGTATACACGCCGACGATCGCGCCGTCGTGGTCGCCGGAAACTTCCGTCCCGTCCGTCATCGGCCGCAGCACATGGACGCGCAGCCCGCCGCGCATATATTCCACGACGTTGTATTCGCCGATCGAGCTCTGCCCAAGCATTCCGCTCTCCGCAAAGCCCTCGCGCTGCACCTCCGGCAGCTCGTCCCAGTTCTGCCAGACGGCAAAGCCGCCAAGGCCCGCCTCGTTCCGCTGCCCATTCAGGATCGCATAGCCCGCTTCTGGGTCATAGGTGCTGCCGCCGAACAGCCATGGGACGGACTGCTGCCCATCCCCGTCGGAAAACGTCAAAAAGTCCAGCGGCAGATAGATCACGCTGTCCCGCCGAACCGGCACACCCGCCGAGCAGCTTTCGACCGCGTCGCCGTTCTGCGTAAACACCCGTTCGCCGACCGTCAGCTCCAACTCCTGCGTGACCGGGTCGCAGGGCCGGAGGGAATATCCGCCGTCCGGCGCGAAATCAACGCCCCATTCCCACGTCTTTGTTGCCGAGAGCGTGATCGTGTCGCCGTCCTCCGCATAGTGCCAGCCGAGCGTCTCCGCCGCGAACCGCAGCGGCACATAAAACTCGCCCTCCTCAAAAAACGGCGCGCCCTCCATCGTCACTTCCTCGCTGTTCACGCGGGCGACCGGATCGCCTGCAAACAGCGTGATCCCGCCGCAAAACGCAGCGTCTCCATAGTCCGCCGCTTCCGGCGTTTCCGGAGCTTCCAGTGTTACAGGATCTTCCGGCGTTTCGACTGCCTCCGGAGCTTCTGCATCCTGCGTTTCCGCCGGATGCGTATGCGCCAGTTCCAGCTCCTGCGCCGGGGTGGTGCGTTCCGCGCACCCGGTCAGGAGCAGCAACAGCAGAAAGACCGCAGCCAGATACCGCATCAATCGTCCATCTCCTCAAACGCTTCCAGGCCGCGCTTGCCCTCGGCCTTCGCATCGCCGTGGCGCACGAAGCACATCGTCACGCCCGAGAGCGCCACGAAAAATGCCGCATACGGGAACAGCACGCGATAGTCGATGTGCCGCATCAGCGTCCCGGCCACAACCGGCGTGACCACCTGCGCGGCCATCGACGCCGTGTAATAATAGCCCGTGAACTTGCCGATGTCGCTGTCGCGGCACATCTCGACGACCATCGGCAGCGAGTTGACGTTGATGGCCGCCCATGCGAGGCCGACGAGCGCGAACACGACGAACATAATCACATTGATGCGCTGATACGCGGTCGTCAGCACGTAGCCGAGCGCGAAGCACACAGCCAGCAGGATGATGCCGCCGAGAATGGTCTTTTTCCGCCCGAACTTCGAGGCGATCTGCCCGACCGGGATGTAGGAGACGATGGCGCCCGCCGTTGCGATGAGCAGACACGTCGACGCGCCCCCAAGCCCCTGCCCCATGACCTCGCTGACATAGGTCGTGAACCACGTCGTCACGCCGTTGTAGCCGATGAACCACAGCGCAATGGAAGCCAGCAGGAAACCGAGGCTCCGCTTGATCGGCGCGGGCAGGACCTCATGCCCGGTGGAGTCCTCGATCGCGAGGTTCCATTCCGGGTGCGCCGCCTCGAGCGCCTGATTTTCCGCCGTCAGCTTCGGCTCCTTGATCGTCAGGAACAAAATGCCGATGGAGACGAACATGATGGCCGACACGATCATAAACAGCGGCTGATAGTTCACGCGGCCGCCTGCGGCCTCAATGGCCTCGAGCCGCGACTGCGAATAGAGCACCGACGTGATGGCCAGATACAAAATGCCGCCCACCGCGCCCATCAGATTGATGATCGCGTTGCCCTTCGAGCGCAGCGGCTTCGGCGTCACGTCCGGCATCAGCGCCACCGCTGGCGACCGATACGTCCCCATCGCGATGAGCAGCAGCCCCAGCACGATGATGAACGAGACGGTCTTCGCCGTGCTCGGCGCGGCATAGTAGCTGTTTTCGATCAGCGGCAGCAGATTCATCAGAATGATCGCGCAGCCCGTGCCAAACAGGATGAACGGCATCCGCTTGCCGATCTTCGTGTTCGTCCGGTCAGAGAGCGACCCGAAAAACGGCAGCAAAAACAGCGCGAGAATGTTGTCCGCCGCCATAATGAGTCCTGAGATCGTCTCGTTCATGTGGAATGTCCGCGTCAGGATCAGCGGGACGATGTTGTCGTACATCTGCCAGAACGCGCAGATGGAGAGGAACGCCAGACCGACGAGGATGGTACGCTTGTTGTTGAGCTTCATACCGCTTCTCCTTTTTCCAATTCCGTCAAAAATGCCCGGATGTTCTGAAATACATAGCTGGGGTGGACGTTGTATTTTTCGATGTCCGCCATCACGCCCTCGCCCGAGAGCAGGAAGACCGCGTCGATGCCTGCGTTCACGCCGCAGGCGATGTCCGTATAGATGCGGTCGCCGAGAATGCACGTCTGCTCCGGCGCATATCCCGTGCGCCGCATCGCGGCGAGGGCCATGTCCGGCTGCGGCTTGCCGAGGATCTTTGGCCGCCGGCCGGTCGCGGTGAACAGCATCTCAATGAAGCTGCCGCAGTCCGGCGCGCTGCCATACCACGTCGGGCAGACCATGTCCGGATGCGTCGCGATGTAATCCGCGCCGCGCCCGAGCAGAATGCAGCAGTCCTCCAATTTTTGATAGGTCAGCTCTGTGTCATAGCCGAGCAGCACGGTCGACACCCGGTCGTCCGCACTCGCCGCGACCGGCAGCCCCGCCGCGCGGAGCTGGCCCTTGAGCGACTCCGTTCCGCAGACATAGATGTTTCCTTCCGACGGATTTTGGCGGAAATAGTCCACCGCTGCGTCCGCCGACGTCAGAAAATCCTCTGGGAACGCCTCAATGCCGAGGCGCTTCATTTTTGCGATGTAGGCGTCCGTCCCGCGCGAGGAGTTGTTCGTCAGGAACAGATACCGCCCGCCAATCCGCTTCACATAGTTCAAAAAGTCGATTGTCCCGTCAAATAGCTGCTCGCTCAGATAGATCGTCCCATCCATGTCGAGCAGAAATAACCGTTTGTCCTGTAATGCCAAATGATCACCTCAGATCTGCTTCCATTATAAACCGCCGCATCCCATTTGACAAGCGCTGCCGCAATGCGTACAATGTAAAAAATGCAATTCAAAAAGGAACTTCCAATATGCTCTTATCTCCCGCATTTCTCCCGCCCCTGCTCGGCTGGTATGAACGGAACAAACGCGACCTGCCCTGGCGGCGTGACCGCGAACCCTATCACGTCTGGCTCTCCGAGATCATGCTCCAGCAGACGCGCGTCGAGGCCGTGAAGGGCTACTATGCCCGTTTCCTCGCCGAGCTTCCGGACATTCCGTCCCTCGCCGCGTGCGACCCCGACCGGCTGCACAAGCTCTGGGAGGGCCTCGGCTACTATTCCCGTGTGCGCAACCTGCAAAAGGCCGCGCAGCAGATCGTCTCGGACTATGGCGGCGCGTTCCCGACGGACTATGACAAGATCCGCGCCCTGCCCGGCATCGGCGACTATACCGCCGGAGCAATTTGCTCCATCTGCTTCGGCCTGCCCACGCCCGCCGTCGACGGCAATGTCCTCCGCGTCGTCTCCCGCCTGACCGCGGACGAGCGCCCCGTCACACAGCCCGCAGTCAAAAAGGACTATACCGCCGCCCTTGCGGAGATCTACCCCACCAGGCAGTGCGCCGAGACGACGCAGGCCCTCATGGAGCTCGGCGCGACGATCTGCGCGCCGAACGGCGCGCCGCATTGCGACGTCTGCCCCGCCGCGGCCTTCTGTCAAAGCCGGGAAGGGGAGCGCTGGCGTACCATCCCGGTCAAAGAAGCGAAAAAGCCCCGCCGCGCGGAGCAGAAAACGGTCTTTCTCCTGACCTGCGGCGACCGTACTGCCGTCCGCAAACGTCCCGCGACGGGCCTGCTCGCGGACCTCTGGGAGCTGCCGAACGTCGACGGCTTTCTGGAGCCGCAGCCCGCGCTGGAGCTGCTCGAAACCTGGGGCCTCCGGCCCACAGAGCTGAAAAAGCAGCTCGAAAAGCAGCACATCTTCACGCACATCACGTGGCAGCTGCGGTGCTACTACGTTGAGGTCAGCACCCCGGACGGCAACCTCACGTGGGTCGACGCCGCCCGCTTCGACCGCGACATCTCCCTCCCCACGGCCTTCCGCCAGTTCTGGGAAACGCCATAGAAATACACTCTGCCCGCAACTCCGCCGCAGCGGAAAGCCCCCCTCTTCATAGAGGGGGGACAGATTGCCGAAGGCAATCAGGGGGGAGAAGTTTTTTTCAAGCTCCCCCAGGCCTCGCTTCGCTCGGCCAGCCCCCTCTTGATAGAGGGGGCCGAGACTGTCAAAAAACCATGAAATGCAGCCCCGCAACAGAGTAGCGGGGAAAGAGTGAAAGGGGCAAAAAGCCCCTTTCGCGTTCAATCAAGCAGTTTTCTGAACTTTCCAAGTTCAGAAAACTGGACAGGCAGCGGGGCGAAAAGACTTTTTCGACACGCTGGGCCTTTTTGGCAGTCAATGCCAGCCCGCAGTCTTACAAAAAGGCGCCGCCCCACACGGAACGGCGCCTGAAACGGCTATTTTTTCGCGAGGGACCGGCGGAACAGCTCCCACAGGATGACCAGCACCTGCGCCGCCGCGCAGACGAGGAAGATCAGCTCCAGATTCGGTACGGGCAGCGACAGATAGAGCGACAGGCCCAGCGACCAGACGAGCAGCGACGTGGAGATCCCCTGCCAGAGCAGGCCCCACCAGAGGCTCGTGAACACGATGGCGAGGATTGACGCGACCGGGATCGCGTAGATGAAGAACAGCCACGCCCGATACGGGATCGCAAACACGACGAACAGGAAGAAGATCAGCGTTGCCACCGCGAACGTCAGCGCGATCGACAAAATCAGGATGAACATGTGGAACCGGGGCCGGTCCTCCTTCGGCGGCTCTTCCTCGCCGATGAGGTTGCTGACCGTGATGCCGTAGAGATCGGCGATGCGCGTGAGGATATAGATGTCGGGCAGACTCTCTCCGCGCTCCCACTTCGAGATGGATTTGTCGGAATAATTCAGCTTCGCCGCCAGATCCATCTGCGTATCCTTGTGCGCCTTGCGGTACGCGGCGATATTCTTTGAAACGGTGCGCCGCAGGGCGGCTTCTTCGACCTGCATGGTGACCTCCTTGCGCTATGATCTAAAATGCGTTGAAAATTCAAAGAATTCTACTGCCGGTAGAGTCCTTCTCTCCCACGAGTTTCCCCCATGGGAAGGGGCGGTAGGGTGACAAATGTGCCGCGCCGTGCAATACTTGTGGCAGAAGAGAGACCTGCTTTCATCCGAGCAGACTTTTCAAAAAGTATATCATACTTTTCTCGCCCGCGCAAGCGGGTGAAAACGCATCCGGCGTCTCACACACCGCGCCGGGTGCGTTTTTTTATGGCAGGACTGCGCAGCTCGCCTGCCATTGATTCTTTTTTGCGCCCATTGACGCGGCGGCGCGCATCGTGTAAAATCGTGTTAAAGATTTTGTGGGGTGAGCCATTTGAACCGGGAACTGATCGAACAGCAGCTCTCCGCCCTTCCGCTGGCCCAATACGGCTGGATCGAGACGGCAGAGCTGGAATTTTCAGAGCGCATCCGCCGCGTCTGTGAGCAGGAATGCCCTATGTATGGAAAAACATGGGCTTGTCCGCCTGCCGTCGGGACGGTGGAGGAGTGCCGTGCGCGGTGCCTTTCCTATCCGCACGCGCTGTATCTGACCACGCTGACCGAGGTCTCTGACATTGCGAATCTCGACGAGACGCTCGCCACCCGCGCGCCGCACGAGGCCGTCACGCGCGAGGCGCTCGCCATTCTAAAGCCGCACGTCAAGGATGTCATGGCCCTGTCCACCGAGGCGTGCGCCATCTGCGAGCACTGCGCCTATCCGGGCGCGCCCTGCCGCCATCCGGAGCTGATGTTCCCCTGCGTGGAAAGCCACGGCATCATCGTCACGGCCCTCGCAGAAAAAGAGGGGATTGACTTCTACGGCGGCAACCTCGTTACGTGGTTTTCACTGCTGCTTTTCCGCGAATAATGCTTCCCAGGGTGGATTTTTTGGACTTTTTTCGAATGTTTGCATTCTCCCGTCGCGCGGATCGGGGAAGGAGAGGCGGTACGACCAGAGCAGCGGTGCGCTGCCCTTGCCGCCATACTTTCCGTCGCCCGCGAGCGGACAGCCGCGCGCGGCGAACTGCACGCGGATCTGGTGCGTCCGCCCGGTGTGCAGATGCACGCGGATGAGCGTCCCCTCCGCGCCGGACGCCAATGTTTCATAGTCCAAAACGGCCTCTTTCACGCCGTTCCGCTTTCGTTTTACAACATAGGTCTTATTTTTGACGCGGTCGTGGTATAATAGATCGCGGAGCGTTCCGGATGCTTCTGCCATCGGCTTTGTCAGCACAGCGAGGTATTCTTTTTCCATCCGCCCCTCCTGGATCGCGCGGGAGAGCGCCGCTGCGGCCTGCTTCGTCCGGGCGTAGACCATCACGCCGCCGACCGCCTGATCGAGCCGGTGCACCGGATAAATTTCGCCATGCAGCCCCAATGACGGCTCCGCTGGCGATGCGCTCGGCCCCGCTGCCGGCTGCGCTGGCGGATGCGCTGCCGGCTGCGCTGACAATGCGCGCAGCTCCGCTGCCAGCCGCGCTGGCATGGCCTCCGGCCCTTCGCCCTGCGACGGGATGCCGGCTGGCTTCACGCACACGACATACGCCGCGTTCTGCTCCAGAATTTCCATTGCCTCACCTCATTTGTTCTATGATACCCGCAAGGCAGGGAAAATGCAACCGCCGCGCGGCTTGATTTTCCCTATGTGCTCCGATATAATATAGAAAACAAATTACCAGAAAGAAATTGGAGAACTTTGCATGACAACCAAAGACTATCAGCAGAAAGGAATGTTTTCAATTTTCCTTTCTTTTTTTAAGCCGCATCGAGGCCTGTTCTTCCTCGACATGGTCTGTGCGCTATTTGTTGCGCTGGTCGACCTGGCCTATCCGGTCATCTCCCGCAAGGCGATCAACACGCTCCTGCCCAATCTGCAATACAAGACATTCTTCGTCGTCATGGGCATCGTCGTGCTGGCCTACGTCATCCGCTCTCTGCTCTATTATGTCATCACCTACTGGGGCCATACGTTCGGCATCCGCGTCGAGGCCGACATCCGCGAGGCGCTCTTTGGTCACATGCAGACCCTCGGCTTCGACTTTTACGACCGCAACCGCACCGGCCATCTGATGAGCCGCCTGACCACCGACCTCTTTGAGATCACCGAGCTGGCGCACCACGGCCCGGAGGATCTGTTCATCGCCGCCGTCACGATCACCGGCGCGCTCATCGTCATGTTCACGATCGAGTGGCGGCTCGCGCTCGTCGTCTGCGTGCTCATCCCGGTCGCCGTATTCGTCATCATGTCGCGCCGCCGCGCGATGGGCCGCGCCTCGCGCCTCGTCAAGCAGAAGGTCGGCGTCATCAATGCCGACATCGAATCCTGCCTCTCCGGCATGCGCACGGCCAAGGCGTTCGCCAATGAAGCGGTCGAGGCGGAGAAGTTCCGCCGCTCGAACGAGATGTACAAGGGCTCCAAGAAGTATTTCTATCAGGAGATGGGTATTTTCAACTCCAGCATGGAGTTTTTCGTCAGCATCCTCTCCGTTGCGGTTGTGACGGTGGGCGGTGCGCTCATCATGCAAGGACGCATGGACGTGGTCGATCTGCTGACGTTCACGCTCTATATCACCACGTTCGTCAACCCGATCCGCAAGCTGGCGAACTTCGCCGAGATGTTCGCCAACGGCACGGCAGGACTCGAGCGCTTCGTCGAGATCATGCGCACCGAACCCGCGCTGGATGATGCACCCGATGCGAAGGAGCTTTCGAAGGTCAACGGCGCGATTGACGTCGACCATGTCAGCTTCGCCTACGAAGGCGAGCTGGACGTCCTGCACGACGTCTCGCTCCATGTCAACCCCGGCGAGACGATTGCGGTTGTCGGGCCGTCCGGCGGAGGCAAGTCCACGCTCTGCCAGCTCATTCCGCGCTTCTACGATGTAACTGGCGGCTCTATCCGCGTCGACGGGCAGGACGTCCGCGCCGTCACGCAGCAGAGCCTCCGCCGCGCCATCGGCGTCGTCCAGCAGGACGTCTTCCTCTTCGCCGATTCCATCCTCGAGAACATCCGCTACGGCCGCCCGGACGCAAGCATGGACGAGATCGTCGCCGCGGCCAAGCGCGCCGAAATTTACGACGACATCATGGCGATGCCCGACGGCTTTGACACCTACGTCGGCGAGCGCGGCACGCTCCTGTCTGGCGGGCAGAAGCAGCGCATCTCCATCGCCCGCGTCTTCCTGAAAGATCCGTCCATCCTGATCCTTGACGAGGCAACCTCCGCGCTCGATTCCATGACCGAGGCGAAGATTCAGCACGCCTTTGACGAGCTGGCCAAGAACCGCACAACGCTCATCATCGCCCATCGCCTTTCCACCATCCGCGCCGCCAGCCGCATCGTCGTCATCGTCGACGGGAAGATTGCCGAGCAGGGCACGCACGCGGAGCTGACGGCCCTGAACGGCACCTATGCCGCCCTCTGCCGCACGCAGAATCTTTTGCAATGATCTAAAATCTCTTGAATTTTGAATGTAGGGGCGGCCAATGGCCGCCCCTACAAGTCCCTCTCAGCCGGGCGCGTAAGGAACGCGCGCCCGGCATACCCCGCGGTATGATGCGGGGCAAGGCGCACAAGCCGCGCCAGCTCCCCCAGAGGGGGAGCCAAGCCGCTGCGGCGGGGTTGAGGGCCGATGAGGGCATCGGCCCCTACAAATAATCCGTGCGGTGTTCGAGCCTGCCGGTGACGGCGTCAGAGACCGTCCAGACGAGGTAGATGAGTCCGACGAGGAGCGCGGCGGGGATCGCCAGCACCGCGATCAGCGCCAGCGAGCCGCCCGTGATGCATTTGGAGAGCACACTGCGCACACGGCATTTCGGTGCGGGCAGCTGCGGCCTATTCATTGCGCCCTCCGCTCACGATCGCGTAATACGCGCCCGCCGTCTGCCGGTAGACCACGGCATAGAGCGCGGCGAAGACCGCGAAGCTGATAGCCGTCACGGCGGCGAACAGTCCAATGTTATAGAGCGAGAAGAGCATCAGCAGCCGCCGGATCATCGGGAACGCGAACGCGAGGTGCAGCCCCGCAAACAGCAGCGGCAGATAGAAGACCGTCAGCAGCTGCGAATTGATGCTCCGGCGGATCTCGCGCCGCGTCATGCCGACGTTCTGCATGATGGCAAAGCGCGCCTGATCCTCATAGCCCTCGGTGAGCTGCTTGTAGTAGATGATGAGCACGGCGGCGAGGATGAACACGATGCTGAGCAGGATGCCGAGCGCGAACATGCCCGCGTAGTTGCCGTAGAAGTCGGCGCGGTTCTCCTCGCGGAGCACGAGGCTGTACCCGTCATAGCCCTGCCCTTCGCCAAGATCGAGCGCGTTGATATGCTCTGAGACGGCCTCGCTCACGGCGCGCTGCCCGTCCGCGTCGAGGCCGGTGTCAAAGCCGTAGACCCAGCGGAAGGTGTTGCTGTCCTTGATGTCCTGGATCGACGCCGGGAACACATCCAGGATCGCCTGCATGTCCGGCACGATGACCACGACCCGCGCGATATTGCTGTTCTGCGCCAGCCCAAGCTGATCGGAGCCCTTACGGCTCTCCGCGACGCGGAGCGTCCCGCCGCGGCGGATCTTCAGCTCCAGCGGCGCGTCGTCGCAGCCATACGTGCGGAGCGCGACTTCGCCCTCCGGGATGTCGAGCTGTTCGCCGGTCTGGGCCTCATAGTCCGCCTCGGTCACAAAGAAATAGTCGCGCAGATTTGCATAGGTGATATTAGAACTCTGGTATTCCCGCCAGTCCATCTCGATACCGTCTTCCATCGGATAGCCCGTGGTGTTGATGTAGCGGTAGTCCATCACGTCTTGCATCTCGCCGCCGCAGTCCTCCACGGCCTGCTGCGCGGCCGTCCGGAAGAGATCGAGGTTGTGATCCTCCATCTGCGAGAGGGAGGACAGCCGGAGCTGGACGTTCACCTCGCGCGGATACTGCGTGCGGAGCGAATCCTCCTTGCCAAAATAGAGGCTTGCCGTCGACGAGATCATGACGAGCACCATCGTTGCCAGAATGCAGATGGACGCCAGCCCCGCGCCATTGCGCTTCATGCGGTAGGCCATCGAGGAGACGGAGACAAAGTGGTTTGCGCGGTAGTAATACCGCTTATCCTTCTGCAGCACGCGGCAGAGCAGCACCGACGTCGTAATCATCAGCAGGTACGTCGCGAAAATGACCAAAACCACCGCCACAAAGAACCATGTGATCGCGTCCAGCGGGTTTTTGATCGACACGGCCAGATAATACGCCGCGCCGAGCAGGATGAGGCCCAGCAGGCTGAGAAACCAGTTGGCCCGCGGCGGCTTCTCACCCGCGGCCTCGCTGCGCAGGAGGGCCACGGCGGTGCTTCGTCCCACACGCACCACCGACACGAGCCAGAGCAGCGCATAGATCACCGCGAAGCCGCCCGCTGTGCCGAGCAGGGCAGAGAGGTCGAACGGGAAGGCGAGCGTCGCCGTGCCGCCCATCATCTTCACGATGGCAAGCTCAATGAGCTTGGACAGCAGCACGCCGAAGAACAGACCGCCCGCAATGACGATGGCTGCCGTGAGCAGCGTCTCCCAGGTGAGGATGCGCGCAAGGTTGCGCTTGCTCATGCCGAGGACGTTGTAGAGACCGAATTCGCGCCTGCGCCGCCGGATGAGGAAGGAGTTTGTGTAAAACAGGAAAATCACCGAAAAAATCAGCAGCACGACATTGCCGAGCGCCATGATCATGCAGAGGTTGTCGCCGCCGGGGAGCGTCCTGAGCGCATCCGACCGCGAGAGGGCCGAGAGAATGTAGCAGATCGCTGCCATCAGCGCGCCCATCGCGAGATACGGCCCGTACATGCGGCGGTTCTTCCGCATTCCGTCGATGGCGAGGCGGGGATAGAAGGATCGTTTCATTTCCGGTCGCCTCCTGTGGCCAGCACGGTCAGCGTCCCGGCGATCTTCTCGTAGAATGCCGCGTCACTGTCCTCGCCGCGGTAGAGCTGGTGATAGACCTCGCCGTCGCGGATAAACAGCACGCGGCCCGCCGTGCTCGCGGCCTTGACTGAGTGCGTCACCATCAGGATGGTCTGCCCGCGGCGGTTGACGTCCGCGAACAGGCGCAGCAGCTCGTCCGTCGCCCGGCTGTCTAGCGCGCCGGTCGGCTCGTCGGCGAGGATGAGGCGCGGGTTCGTGATGAGCGCGCGGGCCACAGCGGCGCGCTGCTTCTGCCCGCCGGAGACCTCGTAGGGATATTTTTTCAGCAGCTCCGAAATGCCAAGCTCCAGCGCCAGCGGCAGCAGCCGTTCGCGCATGTCCTCATAGCGTTTGCCCGCGAGGACGAGCGGGAGATAGATGTTGTCTTCGATCGTAAACGTGTCCAGCAGGTTGAACTCCTGAAACACGAAGCCGAGCTGCTCGCGCCGGAACGCGGCGGCCTCCTGCTCGCGCACGGCGGAAAGATCTTTGCCGTCGAGCAGGACGGAGCCGTCCGTCGGCCGGTCGAGCGCGGCGAGAATGTTCAGAAGCGTCGTCTTGCCGGAGCCGGATTCGCCCATAATGGCGACATATTCGCCCTCCTCCACGGAGAAATTCACATTGCGCAGCGCCTCGACCTGGCTGCCGCCAAAGCGGGTGGTGTAGACCTTACGCAGCCCGCTGACCTCCAAAATCGACATGTTATATGCCTCCTTGCTTGTTTCTGGCACCAGTATACCAGACTGCGACCGGCCGGGCCATCGAATCTCCTTACATTTCCGGCGCGATATCTTACAGTTTTGTCACATTTTTGCCGCGCCAGCCCCCCTCCGGGGGAGCTGGCGCGCAGCGCCTGAGAGGGGGATGCGCCGACCTCTCCGGCATTTGCTTCGCAAATGCCACCTCCCCTGACGCAGGGGAGGCAAGCCGCTGCGGCGGGGGTTCGGGCGGCCAATGGCCGCCCCTACGGACGCGAGCGGAGTACGGCGGTGGACGGAACATACAAAAATGGGGCCGTCTCGGTTGAGACGGCCCCGGCGGGATACGAAATACAAAACTTTCGGCCCATGGCAAGACTGCACACCTTTCTCCGAATGCGCACCACACCCGTTACCTGCACAGCCAGCTCGGAAACGGCTCCCTCACGGCACACAAGGGGGACTGCTTAGTGCTGCTTGGTTCCCCACCTGACACGGTTCACAGAGCCTTGTTGCGTAAGACCAAATCTTCAACGCCGCTTATACAGGTCAGACGATACGATACGCACCCTCGGTCAGGAATTCCTCCCCGCTGGAGCGGATTGCGGGTAACAGGGCACCGCTATCTCCCCGAGTAGTGCAGCCTTGCCATGGGCCGAAGTCTGAAATTTAATCGACTTTGCTCTCGACGAAATCGACCAGCTCGCCGACGGTGGCGATCTTTTCCTCGATCTCCAGCTCGACGCCAAGCTCCTGCTCGAGGTCCATGACCATCTCGACGGTGTCGAGCGAGTCGACGCCGAGGCTCTCGAACGTGGTGTCGCGGGTGATCTCATCCTCAGAAATATCCAGCTCTGACGCCAGATACGAACGAATCTTTTCAAACATGATAACAGCCTCCGTGAAAACGGTGATTTATCGTAACAACGTCTATCATACGGAAAATTTGCGAGATGTCAAGAAAAATTTTTCGATGCGCCCAAACGTCCGTATTTCTGCGTTTAATTGAGGAAATCCCGGAGCTTTTTGCTCCGTGACGGGTGGCGCAGCTTGCGCAGCGCCTTGGATTCGATCTGGCGGATGCGCTCGCGCGTCACATCGAATTCCTTGCCGACCTCTTCGAGCGTATGCGGCTTTCCGTCGATCAGACCGAAGCGCATGCGAAGCACCTGCTCTTCGCGCGGGGTAAGCGTCGAGAGCACTTCTTCAAGCTGCTCGCGCAGCAGCGTATACGACGCCTCTTCCGACGGCTGCGAGGCTTCGTCGTCCTGAATGAAATCGCCCAGATGGCTGTCCTCTTCCTCGCCGATCGGCGTTTCCAGCGACACCGGCTCCTGCGCGATCTTCAGGATTTCTTCGACCTTGGAAACCTCCATGTGGAGCTCCTGCGCAATTTCCGTCGTCGTCGGCTCGCGACCGAGCTTCTGCACCATGGAATGCGACGTGCGCAGCACGCGGTTGATCGTCTCGACCATATGTACCGGAATGCGGATGGTTCTGGCCTGATCGGCAATCGCGCGCGTGATGGACTGCCGGATCCACCAGGTGGCATACGTCGAAAATTTATAGCCCTTCGTGTAGTCGAATTTTTCGACCGCCTTCATAAGCCCGAGGTTTCCCTCCTGAATCAGGTCCAGAAGCTGCATCCCGCGCCCCACATAGCGCTTGGCGATCGACACAACAAGCCGGAGATTGGCCTCCGACATGCGCTTGCGCGCCGCGTCCTTCTCCTGCTCGCTGCCCTCGACCATCTTTTTCGCGACCTCAAGCTCTTCCTCCGGAGAAAGCAGCTTGATTTTGCCGATCTCCTTGAGATACATCCGGATGGGGTCGTCGAGCTTGACATTGGAGTCGTCAATATCCTCGATATTTTCGTTGGAAACGTCGAGGCCCTCGTCCTCGATGGCCTGCATTTCGCTGAGCGTCGGGTTATCGAGCTCGGCGGTCCCGATGAGGTCGAGCACGTCCGAAACATCGATCTCCACGCCCGCCGCTTCCAGAACGTCATAGAATTTCTCGGTCTGCTCCTCCGTCGCATCCACGGCGTCAAGCGTCTCGACCAGCTTTTTGGACGCGACCTTGCCCGTCTTTTTGGACTCCTCGAGCAGCCCCTGCAATTTCGCGCGGTTTTCTTCGGTCAGATCCATTTTCCCCAGCAATTCCAGTTCCTTTGTCATCGTCTAACCTCCGTGTTCCATTCGTTTTTTCCTCTGCGCCAGCTGAAGTAACCCCTCAGGCCCCGACAGTCTGGCGTTTGCGTACTCCTCGGTGATGATGCGGATGTAATCCTTGAGCGCCCGGTCTGAAAGCGTCGTGTCGCGCCGCTGCGCGACCTGAGACAGGTGCGACATCT
>ERZ827440.1183-NODE-1183-length-30426-cov-13.578809_pt1 | contig 30426 bp, 27 predicted proteins | sample MGYA00519774_ERZ827440 | MGnify/ENA primary metagenome ERZ827440 (study PRJEB31778, sample SAMEA3449302) | human gut metagenome | biome: human gut; feature: human-associated habitat; material: faeces | place: United Kingdom | collected 2010/2012 ... | reverse complement strand
CCACCTTCTCCGCCTGCTTCGGCCAGGCCTTCCTGGAGCTGCATCCCACCAAGTATGCTGAGGAGCTGGTCAAGAAGATGCAGGTTTCCGGCGCCAAGGCTTACCTGGTCAACACCGGCTGGAACGGCACCGGCAAGCGTATCACCATCAAGGATACCCGCGGCATCATCGACGCCATCCTGAGCGGCGACATCCTGAAGGCCGAGACCAAGAAGATCCCCATGTTCGATCTGGAGGTTCCCACCGCTCTGCCCGGCGTGAATCCCGCCATTCTGGACCCCCGCGACACCTACACCAACGTGGAAGAGTGGGAGACCAAGGCCAAGGATCTGGCTGGCCGGTTTGTCAAGAACTTCGTCAAGTACGAGGGCAACGACGCAGGCAAGGCTCTGGTCGAGGCTGGCCCCAAGCTGTAATCAGCGGCACGATTTACCAGTAACCGATAAGCGGCGCAGCGAAAGCTGCGCCGCTTCTGTCTGCCGAAGGACGCCTGCTTTCGCCCGATGAAAGTGGGAACCTTTTGACAGATGGAAAAATCACCCAACGGTCTGCTGGGTGGTCGTAAAACAGTGAATGGAGCGTATCGGAAACGATACGCTCCATTTTTCGTATGTAGTGGGGTACATCCCCTCGGCTCTCCCTCTGGGAGAGCTGTCACCGAAGGTGACTGAGAGGGTATTGCACCCTAATTTCCCATCTCCGTCTTCGCTTCGCTCAGCCACCTCTCCCAAGGGGAGAGGCAAGGGGTGCCTGTTAACTGTCTGATGTTTTTGCATATGCAGAGGAATATTGCCCTTACGTCCGCAGCAGCGCCCGAAAGCCGGGGCTGAAAAACTCCCCGCCGTCGGCGTCTACCCACATGGCTTCGGCATTGCAGCGTGTCAGAAGCGTCTGCCCCTCGTCCTGCGGCATCAGGAAAAGCGCCGTGGACAGAGCGTCGGCAATGCCGGAATCGGCGCACACCACTGTGACGGAACGCCAATACCGTGACGGCATCAGGGTTTCGGGGTCGATGATGTGGTGGTAGGATTCTCCGTCCACCAGATAGGTACGCTGGTAATCGCCGCTGGTGACCACGCTGCCGCCGGTGACGCAGACGGTGTGCAGGTAATCCCCGCCGTCCGGGTCCTGAATGCCTATCACCCACGGGTCACCCGCCTCGGTTTTGGGGCCGGTGGCGCAGACGTTGCCGCCCACGCTGATGAGCAGCCCCTCGGGCGCGTTTTCCGCCGCCCGCTGGGCAGACCAGCCCTTGGCCACCGCGCCTACGTCCAGCCGGGTCTCCGGGTCGGAGATAAAGACGGTGGAAGCGTCCTCGTCGATGATAACGGCGTCAAAATCCATATGCGCCGCCGCGTTTTCCAGTGCGGCACGGTCGGGAAGACGGGCATTTGCCGGGTCGTCAAGCCCCGCCGTCCGGGCGTCGTGCCACAGCGCCAGAACGCCGCCCATGGCGACGTTGACCTTGCCGCCGGTGGCGTCGTAAAATTCCCGGCATTCCAGCAGCAGACGGATGATGTCCCCGTCCACCTCCACAGGGGCAACGCCCGCCTGATCGTTGACGGTTTTCAGGTTGTTACAGCCAGCATAGTCATTGTAGATATCGAACAGCTGGTGACAGTGCAGCAGCGTATCGTGGACGCCTTGGGCGGCCTCCGTAAACGCCGCCTGACTTTCCGCCCGGCCGCGAATCGTGGTGACCGTGTCGAACAGGGTCAGAAACGTGGTCTCGTAAACGTTTTCCCCCGCCGCTCCGGCGGCGCAGCCGGTGAGCAGACACGCAAGGGTAAGCACCGCAAGAAATTTTTTCATACCGGTCCCCTCCATAGGGATTTTTCTTATAGTACCACACCCCCGAAAGACTGTAAAGAGGGAACATATCCCGCCGCAAAAAACGGCGTTCATAAAAGATTTACACATTTTCAGTTGATATTCAGGGTTAAACGGTGCTATGCTGTTACAAATATTAATGCCTCTTTTGAGAGCAGTGAGGAGCGCAGTATGTCCAAATTCTCCGTCAAAAAGCCGCTGACGGTTTTCGTCGCGGTGATTGCCATATTGGTGCTGGGCGTGGTGGCCTATTTCCGCATGACCCCCGACCTGCTTCCCAATATGGATTTCCCTTACGTGCTGATCATGACCACCTACCCCGGTGCAAGCCCGGAAAAGGTGGAGCAGGAGATCACAAAGCCCATGGAGCAGGCCATGTCCACCCTGGATCACATTCAGGAGGTGACCTCCGTTTCCAGCGAAAACGTTGGCATGGTCATTCTGGAATTCACCGAGGGCGTCAACATGGACACCGTGGGCGTGGATATCCAGCAGGAAATTTCCCAGCTGTCCGCCGACTGGTCGGACACGGTGGGCACGCCCTACGTGCTGAAGATCAACCCCTCCATGCTTCCCGTGGAGGTGGCGGCGGTATCCATGGAGGGCATGGACACCGTGGAGCTGACGGAATTCCTGGATGAAACGCTGATGAACAAACTGGAGGGCGTTCCCGGCGTCGCCCGGATCACCACCAGCGGCGAAATTGAGCAGGAGCTGCACGTGGTGCTGGATCAGAAGCTGATCGACAAGCTGAACGACCGGATCGCCGCTGCAATCAACGGTGAACTGGACGATGCCGCCGCCGAGCTGAACGAGAAAAAGGAAGAACTGGAAGACGCCCAGAAAAAAGTAGACGGCGCACAGTCCCAGCTCAGCGCCGGGGTCAACGCCCTGATCGAGGGTGAAAAGCAGCTGAATGAGAAAAAGACGGAGCTGACGGCCATGCGGGAGCAGCTCCAAGAGCAGCTGGAACAGGCGCAGACCGGGCGGCAGCAGCTGGCGCTCGCCTACAACGCCCTGAAAGAGCTGGACGATCAGGTGAACAACGTCCTTTCTGCCCAGCAGGAAGCCCATGGTTATTTGAATACCCTCCAATCTCTGTCCGACCGGCAGAGCGCCCTTGCGAATAAGGAAAGCAGCCTCGCCCAGCTGAAACAGGACAATGAAACTCTGGACGCCGAGATTCAGGCGCTCCGGGAGCAGATCGCGGGCATGGACCCCGCCGACGAAAATCTGCCCGCTTTGAGCGCGGCGCTTGCGGAAAAAGAAGCCGCTTACAATGACAATCTGCTGACCATCGCCCAGACAGAGGCGGAGATCGCTGTAGAAAAAAGCACTCTGGAGGCGGACATGGCAGCCGCCGGTGTGACGGCGGAAACCCTGCCCGAACGTCTCACCGCCGCCGCAGAAGCCGCCGCCGCAGCGGATGCCGCGGTGGACGGCATCGACGCGCTGCTGGCAGCTCAGGGAACCGACCGGGCGGGTCTGGCCGCCTCCGTGACGGAGACGAAGGCGCAGCTGGACGCGCTGGACGAGGGCATTGCCCAGCTGGAAAGCGCGTTGGAAGAACTGGATAACGGTATGCTCTCCATCGAGGAAGCCCAGCAGCTGCTGAATGAGAAGAAAACCGCCGGTATGCTCCAGCTCAGCACCGGCGCGGCCAAGCTGGCGGTGAGCAGCGCCGCCATTTCCCAGGGCTTAAGCCAGATCGAAAGCGGTCTGGACACTGTGGAAAGCAGCCGGGAGGACGCGCTGAATAAGGCCGACCTGAACAACATCGTCACCATGGAAATGGTATCGAAGATCCTCGCCGCCCAGAATTTCTCCATGCCCGCGGGATACGCGGAGCAGGACGGGGTCAAATACATGGTCTCCGTGGGAGACGAGATCACGGATCAGGAGACGCTGGAAAACCTTCTGCTGTTCGACCCGGACATTGACGGCATCGACCCCGTGCGGCTGAAGGATGTGGCGGTGGTCATGCTCACCGACAACCGGGACACGACCTACGCCAAGCTCAACGGCAAGGACGGCATCGTGCTGAGCTTTGAAAAGCAGAGCACCTACGCCACCGCCGAGACCACCGACAACATTGAAGAGCGCTTCCGTGCTCTGGAACAGGAGTACCCCGGCCTGAGCTTTGTGTCCCTGATGAGTCAGGGCGACTATATCTATCTGATCGTTGATACCATTCTGAATAGCCTCCTGCTGGGTGCGGTGTTCGCGATCCTGATCCTGTTCCTGTTCCTGCGGGATCTGCGCCCAACCTTTATCACTCTTTGCTCCATCCCCATCAGCGTGATCTTTGCCATCGTGCTGATGTACTTCACCGGCGTGACCATCAATATGATCTCTCTGTCCGGCCTTGCCGTGGCGGTGGGTATGCTGGTGGATAACTCCGTGGTGGTCATCGAGAATATTTACCGCCTGCGGGCCAAGGGAGCCAACGTCATTCAGGCCGCCGTCTCCGGCGCAAGACAGGTGGCGGGGGCGGTGACGGCCTCTACCCTGACCACCGTCTGCGTGTTCCTGCCCATCGTGTTCGTCACGGGTATCACCAAGCAGCTGTTTACCGATCTGGCGCTCACCATGACCTATTCCCTGCTGGCAAGCCTGATCGTTTCCCTGACACTGGTGCCTGCCATGGCGTCGGGGATGCTGCGCAGGGAGCACGAGATCAAGCCGGGGCTTCTGGAAAAGCATCTGCTTCCCGCCTACCGCAAGGCGGTTAAGTGGTCGCTGGGGCATAAGCCGGTGGTGCTGATCGTTTCGGCGGCGCTTCTGGTGGTCACGGCGCTGGGGAGTCTTGCCAAGGGCTTCATCTTCATGCCGGACATGGATATGCCCAGCGTGAACGTCACCGTCACCATGCCCGAGGACGCGGACATGGCCGAGGCCGTCGCGCTTGCCGATCAGGTGCTGGACAGAATCGGGAAAATTGACGGAATTGAAACCGTGGGCGCGATGATGGGCAGCAGCACCTCCATGCTGAGCATGGGAAGCGGAGAATCCCACGACGTAACGGTTTATATCACTCTCGCCGACGACGAGGCCAGCGGCGCGGCGGTGGGCAAGCAGATCGAGGAAGCCTGCGCTGACCTTGCCTGCGAGGTGACGACCTCTTCCGCCATGATGGATATGAGTATGCTCACCGGCAGCGGCGTTTCTGTAAACGTCTACTGCGACGACATGGACACCCTCCAGTCCGCCGCCGCACAGGTTGGCAAGTCGCTGGCAGACATCCCCGGTGTGGCGGAGGTTTCCGACGGATTGGAGGACGCTTCCCCTGCCCTGCACGTGGCCATCGACCGCAACGCCGCCATGAAGCACGGCCTGACTGTGGCGCAGATCTATATGGAGCTGGCCTCCGCCCTGACGGACAACGCAACCGCTGCCGCGCTGGAGCTGGACGGCGTTTCCACGGACGTAATTATCGAGAAGCCCGAAGGATCGGTGCTGGACGTGGATTCTCTGCGGGGTTACGTCTTTGAAGTCACCAAACAGGACGGTACGGTGGAGGAGGTTCCTCTGAGCGACTTTGCCGAAGTGCGGGAGACGTCCAGCCTTGGCTCTATCCACCGCCTCAACCAGAGGCGCTACCTCTCCGTCACCGCGACGCTGGAAGAAGGCTACAACGTCACCCTGATCACCGCCAAGGCGCAGGACGTTGTGGGTGCTTTGGACTTGGGTGACGGCGTCAGCTATACGTTTACCGGCGAAAATGAGACGATCATGGAAGCTGTGCAGCAGCTGCTGTTGATGCTGGTTCTGGGCATCCTGCTTGTGTACCTCGTGATGGTCGCCCAGTTCCAGAGCCTGAAATCTCCCTTCATCGTCATGTTCACCATCCCGCTGGCCTTCACCGGCGGATTCATGGCGCTGCTGCTGTGCGGCATGGAGATCAGCGTCATTTCCCTCATCGGCTTCGTGATGCTCACCGGTATCATTGTCAACAACGGCATCGTGCTGGTGGACTACATCAACCAGCTCCGGCAGGACGGCATGGAGCGCCGTGCGGCCATTGAGGAAGCGGGCGTCACCAGAATGCGCCCCATCCTGATGACCACCATCACCACGGTGCTGGGTCTGGTGGACATGGCTGTACACAAGACCGCAGGCACGTCGCTGATGAAGCCCGTCGCGGTGGTGTGCATCGGCGGTCTTGTGTACGCAACGCTGATGACGCTGTTCGTGGTTCCCTGCATCTACGACATGCTGAACAAAAAGGAACTGCGCAGCGTCCGGGAGGAGGACCTGAAGCTGCTGGATCTGTAAGCGCATAAAAACTTTCACCCCCGGCTTTTACTGGGTGACCGTAAAACAGCGAATGGAGCGCATCCGTACAGATACGCTCCATTTCTCGTACCAACCGGGGCACCCCCTTGGCTCCCCCTTTGGGGGAGCTGTCACCGAAGGTGACGGAGAGGGCATTTGCAACCTAGGGAAGCTCTGATTAAATCGGCAAGAGCTGTGAGCGAGAGATTTTTCGGCCAATCGAGGTATCGAAAACGGCGGAATACTTTGTGTATTTCCCGCTTTCGATACCGAAGAGTGGACGGAAAAGATTCGCTCACGGCCGCAGACGATTTATTCAGAGGTTCCCTAGTATACCCTCTCCGTCCTCGCTGCGCTCAGCCACCTCTTCCAAGGGGAGAGGCAAGGGAGCGGATTTCTTAAGATATGGGCAAATTCCCTTGCTTTTTCCCTCGCCGCATGGTAAAATGTTCTGACGAAACTGATAAAAGGGGGAGTTTGCTTGAAGCGTATCGGGATCGGGCTTTTTCTGTGCATATTGCTGATGGGCTTTTTTGTACTGCCCGCGTCCGCCGAGAGCGCAGCCTCCCGGGTGGATACCTACTGCACCGTCAGCGCCGAGGGCGACTGTCAGGTGAATATGACCGTCACTTTGCGCATGGAGTATGTCACTACTGCCATGAGTTTCCCCCTGCCCGCCAACGCCACGGGCATTACTCTGAACGGCGCTTCCGTCTCCACCAGCAAGACATCCTCCGCGACCATGGTCGATATCAGCCGGGTGGTCAGCGGCATTACCGGGGAGATTCCCCTGAATTTCAGCTTTACACTCCCCAAGTCCGTGGGCGTTGTGACCGTTGACAAGGAGCGGAAATTACAGCTGAGCGTCGAGCTGCTCAGCGGCTTTGAGTTCCCGGTGGAGCAGCTGAGCTTTGTCATCACCATGCCCCCGGGAAATATGCCCAACGCGCCGAAGTTCACCAGCATCTACCGTCAGGAGAGCATTGCCTCCGACCTGACCGTCACGGTGAGCAGCAACCAGATCATCGGCGCCAGCAAGACCATTCTGAACGACCACGAAGGCATCACCATGACCATGCTGGTGGATCAGAAAATGTTCCCCACTGTCAGCACCTACATCCGGGAGGGCAACCCGGAGATCAAATACATGCTGATCTGCGTGGGTCTCGCGCTGGTATACTGGCTGATTTTCCTGCGCACGAAGCCCATCGCCCACATCCGCAGCACGACCCCGCCCGAGGGCATTACCGCGGGCGAGCTGGGCTGCCGCCTGACCCTGTCCGGCGGCGATCTGACCATGATGGTGTTTACGTGGGCACAGCTGGGCTACCTGCTCATCCAGACGGACAGCGGCGGAAAGGTGCTGCTGCACAAGCGCATGGACATGGGCAACGAGCGCAGTCTCTTTGAAAACAAGATTTTTGCACTTCTCTTCGGCAGCCGCCAGACGGTGGACGCCACCGGCTATCCCTACGCCAAGCTCAGCCGCAAGGTGTCGGCCATCGTTCCCAATGAGCGGAATATGTACCGGGGCGTCAGCGGGAATATGAAGATTTTCCGGGGACTTTGCTGCGGCGCCCAGATTTTCTGCGGCGTGTGCGTTGCCATGAATATGACCTCCGTCCGGGCGATCCAGATCCTGCTTTCCATCATTCTGGGGGCCTTTGGCGCGGTATCCGGGTGGCTGATTCAGGATATGGCCTACCGCACCCATCTGCGGGGCAAGCTGCCCATGCTGATCGGGGCAGTGTGTATTGCCCTATGGGTAGTGCTGGGGCTGCTGTGCGGGCAGGTCTGGATACCGCTGCTCAGCGCGATCGGCGAATTCCTGCTGGGCTACTTCGCCGCTTACGGCGGAAAACGCAGCGATCTGGGCAGCTACGCGGCGGCGCAGGTGCTGGGATTCCGGCGCTACGCAAAGAAACTTCCCACGGAGGATGTCAGCCGCCTGATGGCCAACGACCCGGATTATTTCTTCAATCTTGCGCCCTTTACGCTGGCGCTGGGGGTTATCAATCCCTTTGCCAGAGCCTTCGGTCATCGGAAGCTGGAGCGGTGCCCGTATCTGGTCACCCGCGCCCGGAACGTCCAGACGGCGGAGGAATGGGCAGGCATCCTGCTGGACACGGCCGACCGGATGGACGAAAAGCTCCGTCAGATGCAGATCGACCGGTGGATACCGGTCCGCCTGCGGCGGAGAAGAAAGTGAAAACCCACGGGTCATTGATTGGGTGTTCGCAATACAGTGAGTGGAGCGTATCGGTATCGATACGCTCCATTTCTCATGCCAAAATGCGCTATGTAACAGGGAACAACCCCCTTGGCTCTCCCTCTGGGAGAGCTGTCACCGAAGGTGACTGAGGGGGCGCTGCACCCCGGTTTTCCCTCTCCGGCTTCGCTTCGCCCAGCCACCTTTCCCATAGAGAGAGGCAAGGGGTGCAGCTCATCCCGTGGGTTCTGTGTTATTTCAGCATCTCCCGAACCTGAGCGATGCTCAGCCCCTGCTCCCGGGCGATGGCCGCGATGTCCTCATACTCGGCCTTCTGCCGCTGGACGCCGTAGCCGGAGGATATCTTCTGCCGAACCGCGCCGTAGGGAGTGGAAAGGGTCTGCGTGCGCCGCTCCAGCGTGTAGCGGTTTTGAAGGCTTTCCCGGATGCCCAGAGTGGTGGTGTGGCGGAAGATCAGCCGCGCCATTTTCTCCCGGTCGCCCGCCCGGCACAGGACGCTCAGAAGCACGCCGGGGCGGTTCTTTTTCATGCCGATGGGGGTGGTGAACACGTCCAGCGCGCCGCCGCTCAGCAGCTGCTCCATGGCGAACCCGATCTCCTCACCGGTCATGTCGTCGATGTTGCACTTAAGCTCCGCAATGGCGTCGGTCTGGTCAGAGGTCTCCCCCAGCATGACCCGCAGGCAGTTGGCTTGGGGGAAGTCTTTTTTGCCCATGCCGTAGCCGGTTTTCTGCACCCGCATGACGGGCAGGCTGCCAAAATCATCGGCAAAGTATTTCAGCAGCGCCGCGCCGGTGGGGGTACACAGCTCACCCTGAACGTTCCCGGCCTGAATGGGCATTCCCTCAAGGAGCAGTGCGGTAGCCGGCGCGGGAACGGGGAGAATCCCATGGGCGCACCGGACGGTGCCGCTTCCCACGGAGACGGGGGACACGATCACCTGATCGGGGCGAATTTCCCGCATCAGCAGGCATACGGCGGTGATGTCCGCAACGGCGTCCATGGTGCCGACCTCGTGGAAGTGGATCTGCTGAACCGGAACGCCATGGACGCGGCTTTCCGCCTCGGCGATGAGATTGTACACGGCCAGAACGTCCAGCTTGACCATGGAGGGAATGGGCAGTCTATTCACGATTTCCTCAATGCCCTCCACGCTGCCGTGAACATGGTCGTGATGATGACTATGGAGGTTCTCGTCTTCCTCGACTCCCGCCACCCGGACGGAAAAATGGGTTCCAGACACACCGCATTTCACGCCTTTTTCCGCGCTGACGGTGACGCCGGGGATGCCGAGACCGTTCATTTTTGCAAGAAACGCCGCCCGATCGGGAAGCAGCTCCAGCAGCGCCGCGGCGAACATATCCCCGGCAGCGCCCATGGCGCATTCGATGTACAGCGTTTTCATCCCTTGACCTCCATGTGGTTGATCATGTTCGCCAGATACCCCGCGCCGAAGCCGTTGTCGATGTTCACCACCGACACGCCGCTGGCGCAGGAATTGAGCATACTCAGCAGCGCCGCCACGCCGCCGAAAGACGCGCCGTAGCCCACACTGGTGGGAACGGCGATCACCGGGCATTCCGCGAGACCGCCCACCACGCTGGCAAGCGCCCCCTCCATGCCCGCGATGGCGATGACCACGCTGGCTTCCATAATAGAATCCATATGGGCAAGCAGCCGGTGGACGCCGGACACGCCCACGTCGTACAGCCGCACCACCTCGCTGCCCAGCACCTGGGCGGTGAGCGCCGCTTCCTCGGCTACGGGGATGTCGCTGGTGCCGCCGGTGGCGATGACGACTTTTCCGATGCCGTCGGGCTGGGGCAGTCCCCCCACAATGCCCACCCGGGCATCCTTATGATAGTCCAGCTCCCGGGTGCTGCCGACATAGGCCGCCGCTTCGGGGGACATTCTGGTGATGAGGACGCGGGTCTGGCCGTTGGCGCGCATGGCGTCGATGATGCCGCCGATCTGCTCCGGGGTCTTCCCCGCACCGTAGATCACCTCTGCCGCGCCCTGCCGCACCTTCCGGTGCAGGTCGACCTTGGCGTAGCCGATGTCCTCGAAGGGGGCCTTTTTCAGTTCCAGCATGGCGTCGTCCACGCTGGTTTCCCCGGATCGGACGGATTCCAGCAGCTTTCGGATTTCAGAGTTCATTTGCGCACCTCCAGATTCAGCAGAACGCTGTCATAATCTTTGCGGAGTTCGGTCACGATCTTCTCCCGGTTTTCCAGAAGCAGGGGCAGATCGGCCTCCCGCAGCTCCAGTTTCGCGGTATTGCCCACCATGCGGACACGGAAATCCCGGAACCCAAGTCCGAAGAGAAATCCTTCCGCTTTTTCCGTCTGCTTCAGCTTTTGAAGCGTGATTTCCTCCCCGGTGCGTATCCGTGTGGCGAGGCAGGCGTAGGCGGGCTTGTCCCATGTGAACAGCCCGGCTTCTCTGGAAAGACGGCGGATCTCCGCTTTGGTCAGGCCGCACTCCCGGAGGGGAGAGCGAACGGACAGTTCCCGCAGCGCCCGCATTCCCGGCCGGTCGCCCGCGTCGTCGGAGGCGTTGGTGCCGTCCAGCAGCACCGGAAAGCCGTCGTTTTCCGCCGCCCGGAGGATTTGCCGGAACAGCGTATTTTTGCAGTGATAGCAACGGTCGGACGGGTTCGCCGTGACCGCACTGTTGGAAAGAACATCCACATGCAGCACCAGCATATCCGCGCCCAGCTCATCTGCCAGCCGCCGTGCGTCCGCCAGCTCAAATTCCGGCTGGAAGGCGGTACTCACGTAATAGGCTTTCACCCGCGCGGCGTACCGCTTCGCCGCGTACAGCAGGTACGCCGAATCCACGCCGCCGGAGAAGGCAATGGCAACCTCCCGATTCTCGGCAAAAAATTGCTCCAACGTCATATTATTTCCTCCAGTGCTGCGGAAATCGTTTTTCCCATTATACACGAGAATGTGAATTCTGACAAGTAGGAAGCCGCACAATAGCCTTTTATGGGTTGCTTTTCACAATCGGATGGTGTATACTGAACGCAGTGCCCTTACTAAATAAGAAGAGAGGTATCACCATGCAAGAAACAAAAAACAGTTCCTGGTACAGCACCGTGGCGGGGGCGCTCTTTGCCTTTGGGGGCGTTATGGAGCTATTCCAGTGGCTGCGTATCCTCCGCTTTATGTCGTTCAGTGACTATGTTCAGATGCTGATCTGGGTAGCAAGCTGTGCAGTTCTAGCCTTTGCCCTCCTGACGAAGCGCAGAGACATCTTCCTGCCCGTTGGCTTCGCTCTTGCCGGTATCGCCTGCCTGTTCTTCCTGAATTTCAGAAATGTTCTCCTGCTGCTGGGTAACTGGGGCATGGCGTTCTTGGCCGTGGTCTTTGTGACCGACTATCTGCCCCAGCTCCGGGAGCAGGTGAAGAAGTTCTGGTTCATTCCCCCTGCGGTCGTTGCGCTTGCCACAGTGCTGTCGATTGGCGGCGTTTGGTTTGTAGCCTTTCTGAGATTGCTTGCTACATGCGCCGGTATGTTCCTGGCAGCCATGTGGGTTGCCTACCCCGAAGGACTCCCTCAGCAGACGGTGAGCGCATCCGCCGAAACCGGAAGCACTACGACCACCCCCGCTCCTGAAGTTTACTGCGGTCTGGTCAAGCACATTCTGCTGCTGCTGTTCACCTGCGGCATCTGGCTGTATATCTGGATTTACCGCGTTACCGGCTACACCAACAATGTAGAGGGCGAAGAAAACCGCAACCCCACCAACAAGCTGCTGCTGTGCCTGTTCGTCCCCTTCTACGTGATTTATTGGATGTATAAGACTGCCCAGCGCCTTGACAAGATGGCGGCGGCGAAGAATATCCCCTCCGATCTTTCCACCCTCTGCCTGATTCTTGCCATTTTTGTCCCCATTATCCCGCCGATTCTGATGCAGGATAAGCTGAACGACATTGTCACCGGCCGTGTTGCTCCTGCTGCCCCCGCTGCCGCTCCTGCTCCTGCGCCTGCGCCCGCCGCACCGGCCAGCGTGAGCGAGGCTGCGGACGACCTGCTGAAGCTCAAGGAGCTGCTGGACGCGGGCATTCTCACCCAGGAAGAATTTGACGCAAAGAAAAAGCAGCTGCTGGGGCTGTAAATTCCATACTTTAAGGCGCGGGGCAAATGCCCCGCGCCTTTTGATACTATTTCCTGATTAAAATCTTTGATTTTAATCAGGAAGGCATCGCCTAATGGCGCTGCCAGTTTTGTGATTTATAAGGAAAGAAATCACAAAACAAGTCTCATATGAACTCCTTGCCCTTCGGGCAATTAAAATCTTTTCTAAAGATTTTAATTGGAGTTCAGTATGACAAGCCAAGAGGGAGCGGAAAATCCGCTCCCTCCATGTATTTACTTTTTGATGATCTCGCTGAGCTTCTCGGCGGCGGTGGTAACCGCGTCGCTGACGACGGCGGCAGCCTTGTTTGCCTTGGCGGCGGCCTTCTCCAGAGCGATCTCCTTGGCAAAGTAGCGGTTCAGCATACCCTGCAGAGCCTTGCCGTGGCGGGCTTCGTCCTTCGCCATTTCGTGGACGGTGTCGTGGATGGCGTCCAGACCGTTCTTCTTGGCGCAGGCGGCCAGGTCAAACTTGCCCTGGGTGGCGCCGAACTCGCAGTCAACGCGCCATGCCAGATTGTCCTTGGTGGTGGCCTTCATGTGAGGCTCCAGATCCTCGCCCAGCATCTCGGCGAACTTGGCGGCGTGCTCGGCTTCCTCGTGGGCGGCCTTCTCCCAGTACAGGCCGATCTCGGGGTAGCCCTCCCGGTGGGCAATGCGGGCCATGCACAGATACATGCCGACCTCGCTGCACTCGCCCTGGAAGTTGGCCATCAGCTGCTCGAAGATGTACTTCTTGTCTTCCTCGGAGATGTCGGGGTTGTTCTTCACGGTCTTTGCGTAGATGCCGTACTCATGCTCGGCGGCCAGCTTGCCTTCCTCCATGACCTTGAACTTGGAGCCGTCAACGCCGCACACGGGGCACTTGAAGCCTTCGGGGATGAACTCGCCTTCGTAGACATAACCGCAAACGGGGCACACAAATTTCTTCATAATCGATTCCTCCAAAATTAGTTTTATAAGTTATTTGGGCAAATACGCCCGGGATTACAATAAATTACGCCTCTTCCTCGAATAATTCGGGGCCGACGCCGCAGAGGGGGCATTCGTAGTCTTCGGGCAGCTCGTCGCCTTCGTAGACGTAGCCGCAGATGGTGCAGACATATTTTTTCATACAGCTTCCTCCTTAGTTTCTGATTTGCAGCCGCGGCACAGACCGGTGAAGGTCAGCTGGCAGCTGTGTACCTGACAGCCGGTGCATTCCTCGGCGGCGCGTCCCAGAGACAGGGGAGCTGCCGTTTGGGGAAGGTCAATCACCGCGCCGCAGGCTGTGCAGATGAAGTGGACATGAGGGCGGGTGTCGGCGTCGAAGCGTTCGCTTCCGTTCACCGTACCCACGCTCTGGATCAGGCCCTGACTCTTGAACAGGGCGAGATTGCGATAGATCGTGGCAAGGGAGATGTCCGGGTGTTCCTCCCGCAGCATTTCGTGAACCATCTCCGCTGAGGGATGAAGCACGGTGCCGCGGAGGCAGGACAGGATCGCGTTGCGTTTTTTGAATTGCTTTGTGGCCGCTTCCATAGACACCTCCTTTGGTTTGCTTTATTTAAGAACAATTCTTATTTACATCTGAAGTATAGCACGCAGCACCTCATTTGTCAAGAGCAAAATGAGAATTATTTGCATTTATTTTCCAGAAAAATGCGGCTGCTATACGCAGCAAATCGTCCGCTGACTGTGCGCAGTCAGCGGACGATTCATCACAATTTGGCGATATCGGCGACCAGAGCGTCCACCTCGGCCTGCGTGGTAGCCCAGCTGGTGCAGAAACGCACGACTGTTCCCTGCTCCGCGGCCCCTTCTTCCTCAAAGTAGTAGCCCTGTGCCAGCGCTTCCTTCTGCCGCTGGGTCAGAATGACAAACTGCTGATTGGTGGGGCTTTCCACCCAGAATGGGATGCCCTTCGCCGCGAATGCTTCTCTGATCTGCATGGCAAGTGCGTCGGCGCGCTTCGTTTTCTCAAAATACTCGCCGCTTTCCAGCATGGTCGCAAATTGCAGACCCATCAGCCAGCCCTTGGCCAGCACCGCGCCGTGCTGCTTCATGTAGGCTTTAAAGCGGTACTGAAGCTTGGGCTCGGTAATGACCAGCGCCTCGCCGAACAGTGCGCCGCACTTCGTCCCGCCGATGTAGAACACGTCCGTCAGTTCCGCGAAATCCTTCAATGTCAGGTCGTTGTCCGCCGCCCCCAGACCGTAGCCCATTCTCGCCCCGTCCACGAACAGGTACATGCCGTATTTCCGGCAGACCTCCCGGATGCTTTGCAGCTCCTGCTTGGAGTACAGCGTCCCCTTCTCGGTGGGGAAGGACAGATACACCAGCTTCGGCTCCGTCAGGTATTCCGGCGCGCCGCCGCCATAATACGCCGCCGCACATGCGGCGATCTGCCCGGCGGTGATTTTCCCGTCGGTGTTGGGAAGGGCGAGGATTTTGTGCCCCGTGTTTTCGATGGAAGCGGCTTCGTGGCAGTTGATATGTCCGGTGTCGGCGGCGATGACGCTCTGGATGGGGGACAGCGCCGCCGCGATGACCACGAGATTTGCCTGGGTCGCGCCGGGGACGAATTTGATCAGGGCGTCCTCGGAGGAAACCAGCTGCTTGATGACCGTCTCGGCACGTTGGCACCAGATATCCTCGCCGTAGCCCGCGAAACTCTCGGCGTTTGTGGCGGTCAGGGCGCTCAGGATGGAGTCCAGCACCCCGTGGTTGTAATCGTTGTTGAATCGAATCATGATTTACTCCTTTGTCTCTGCGTTCAGCGCGTCCACCACGATGTCCGGGTAGGGGTTGGCGATCACGGTGCGGTAGGTGTGGTAGATCACCATGCCGGGCTTGCCGTTGGGGATTTTCTTCACCTGCTTCACCGCCGTCACGTCCACGGGAATGTTCTGTCCGCCCCCGGTTTCGGCGTAGTAGGCGGCCAGCTGCGCCGCCTGCGTAACGGTGTCGTCCGGGGGCGTAGTGCCGCCGCAGGAGATGATGACGTGGGAGCCGTGCACCTTGGAGGCATGGCACCAGATGTCGTCCTTCCGGGCAAGGCGGAAGGTCAGCTCGTCGTTCTGGCGATTGTTCCGGCCAACGTAGATCGGGTAGCCGTCGGTGCTTTCAAACCGCATGGGCGGCAGCTTGGCCTGCTTCATGCGCTTCCGGTCGGTGTCAGGACGGAGATACCCGCCCTCCTGTAACTCCCGGCGAATTTCTTCCAGCTCCCCCTCAGTACCGGCGCGGTTCAGCTCCTCCAGCACGCTTTTCAGGTAGTCCAGCTCCAGCCGCCCCAGCTCCAGCTGCTTCGTCAGCTCTTTCTCCGCGTTTTTCATCCGGGCGTAGTCCTTATAATACTTGGCGGCGTTCTGGTTCGGGGAGAGAATGGGGGAAATGGGAATGTCCACCGGCCGCATTTCCTCGTCGTAGAAGTCCTCGCACTGAACGGTAGTCTGCCCCTTCACGATACGGTGGAGGTTGGCCGTGAGGATGTCCCCCAGCTGGCGCAGACGCTCCCGGTCGTAGGTGGCTTCCAGCTCCTTTTCCTGAATCGCCAGCTTTTTGGTCAGGCGGCTGCACAGATTCTGAACGGTCTTGCGCACGGCCTGACCCTTCTGCCGCATGGCGTCCTTCTGATCCCGGACGGTGTAGTACATATCCAGCAGCTTGCCAAAGGACTCGGCGCGGCGGCACTCGCCGTATTCCCGGATGGGGCAGAAGGCGAACTGCTTCGGCGTGCCGTCCGGGAGGGCATAATAATAGGGTGCGGGGTGGCTTACGTGCTCGTGGAAGAACAGCGACAGCTTGTCGGCGGTGGTGTCCACGTCCAGCGAATCGATGCGGGCGTCCGTGCTTCCGGCGGCGTACAGCGCCGCCTCCCGGCACACCAGCGGAGACAATCCGCCAACGGTGTCCATCAGCCGGTCGGCCAGAACGTCCGCGCCGGGGGCAGTGAGTATGTTTACATAACGCTGGACATCACCCTCCGGGGCACTGTCCAGCAGGTTCAGCTTCATGACCGGCTCCGGCGGCTGATACATGAGACCCGGCAGCGCTGCCCGCTTGGCGCTTTCGTCAAGGCCGATGCGCCGCAGGCAGTCCAGAATCCGCCCCTCAGGGGACAGTAGATACAGATTGCAGGTGCGCCCCATCAGCTCGGCTACCAGCGTCTTTTGCACCGGAAAGCCCATCTCGTCGGTGCAGTCGAAGCGGAACGATGCCGCCCGCTCCATGGGGGGCTGGGAAACTTCTGTCAGCTTTGCCCCCAGAAGGTGCTTGCGCAGAAGCATACAAAACATGGGCGGCTGCGCCGGATTCTCCGGAGAAGCCGCCGTCAGATGCAGCCGGGGGGCGGCGGGGTTGGCAGCAAAAAGCAGCTTCTCCCGTCCCTCCTGGCAGCGCAGATGAACGATCACTGTGTCTCTGGCGGGCTGGTGGATTTTCTCCACCCGTGCGCCGATGCACCGCGTGCGGACTTCCTCCAGCACGGCAGATAAGAAAAAGGCATCAAATGCCATGATGCAGTCCTCCTGCTTTGATAGTTTACTCTCCCATAACGGCCTTGAACAGCTCGTTCAGCCGCTGGGTTTTCCCGGCGAGGTACAGTGCGCCGAACAGGGCTTCCAGACCGGTGGCCTTTGCATATTCGGCGGGGGTGGCGGATTTCGGCACCGCATGGACGTGAGCGTTTTTCCCCCGGCGATAGTAGGCAAGCTCCTCCTCGGTCAGCAGGGGCAGCAGCTTGTCCGCGAATTTTGCCTGAGACGTGGCCTTTACCATCTGAATGGTGTCGTGGTGCAGCTGCCCCACGGTCTTTTCCCCCTGAGCGCAGAGGTAGCCCCGGCAGAGAATCTCAAACACGCAGTCCCCCATATGGGCAAGCCCCAGATTGGAAATGGCGTCGATCTCCGATTGGGGCAGGTTCATTTTGAAATAATTTTCCATAGTTTCTCCCGATTGACCAGAAATTGGGCGCAAAGCCCAGTGAACAGCCCGGTGAGGATGCTGATGACGATCATCACCGGCAGGTAAACCGCCAGCGACACCGTCCCCGTCAGGGCAATCGCCATGGCCATCTGTCCGACGGAGTGGGCGACGGCGCCCAGACACCCGGCGACCCAGAGCTGCTTTTTCGTAAGAATTTTCCGCAGGGCGATGGTCACGCCGATGGCGCAGACGCCCCCGGCGGCGGAGTACAGAATGGTGCTGAAATTCCCGGCGAACACCGCTCCCAGAAAAACGCGCACTGCCAGCACCGCCGCGCCCTCCTTCGGCCCCAGCACAAACACGGTGAACACCGTCACGATATTGGCAAGCCCCAGCTTCACGCCGGGGATGGGAACCGGGGAGGGAATCTGGGCTTCGATCATGAAAATGGTCAGGGCAATGGCGGCCAGCAGCGCCAGCAACGTCAGTTTTTTCGTTTTCAATCCGGCACCGCCTTCCTGAACTTTTCTATATTCTATACAGCCGCTTCCCGTTTTCCATGGTGGCGGCGCGGACTTCCTCCACGGAAATCCCCCGGATCTCCGCAAGGCGCTCGGCCATGCGGTACAGCTTTCCGGGGTCGTTGCGTTTTCCCCGGAAGGGTTCCGGGGACATGTAGGGACAGTCGGTTTCCAGAACGATGCGGTCCAAGGGAATGGCGGCGGCGGTCTCCACCGCTTTCCGGGCGTTTTTGAAGGTCAGGACACCGGTAAAGCCGATGTACCAGCCCCGGGCGATCAGCCATTTGGCCATTTCCGCCGAGCCGGAATAGCAGTGGAAGACTCCCGTGACCTCCGGGAATTCCTCCACAATGTGAAGCCCGTCCTCATGGGCTTCCCGCTCGTGGACGATGACGGGCAGATTCAGTTCCAGCGCCAGCGCCATCTGGGCGCGGAACGCCGCCTGCTGACGCTCCCGCGGGATGTCTTCATAATGGTAGTCAAGGCCAATCTCACCGATGGCCTTGATTTTGGGATTCAGTTTACATAATGTGCGGTATTCTTCCAGAGTGACATCGTTTACCTCGTCGGCAGCATCCGGGTGGGAGCCGACAGCGGCGTAGATATAGTCATACCGGGATGCCAGAGCGGAAGCCGCCCGGGAGGACACGAGACTGCATCCGGGGTTCATCAGCAGTCCGATGCCCTGCTCCGGAAGCGCGGACAGAAGCGCTTCCCGGTCGGCGTCAAAGGCGCGGTCGTCCATATGGGCGTGGGTGTCAAACAGCATAAGCTCTCCTTACAGTAAGCTACTCAATAACGGCCACCAGACAGCCGTCCATTTCTGTGACCCGGGGGTCGTTCAGGGAGAAATCTGTCCCGTTGGGGTATCCCCGCAGACCCTCCCCGGTGCGCTTGACCTGCGCTTCCTTCAGTACCCAGAAGGTCAGCAGCGCCCGGCGCTTGTCCGGGGCGGCGTCGAACTGCGCCTTTTCGTTGGGAGACAGGATTTTCTCCGCCAGGGCGAGGTTTACGTTCCGGTCAAGCTCCTCGGCGTCAATGCCAATCTCCCGATGGGACAGGGCGCAGAACGCCCGCCGAGGGGTGTGGGAAATGGAAAAATGCCAGTCACTGCCGGGGAAATAGGGCTTGCCGCCCGCCGCTATGGCAACGGGCGGCAAATCCAGCCCGGTTTCCTCCCGGTAAAGCGCCGCCAGCAGTGCCCGCCCCGCTTCGTGGCCGGTTCGTCCGGCGAGGGCGCAGGACGCGATTCTCACAGCGCGTCGATGATGTCGGATTCTGCCGGTTCCTTGGGGCGGCGGTTTTTCAGCCGGTCAACCAGGATGGCGACACCCACGATCAGTACCAGCAGGCCGCACAGGCTCATGACGAACCGGGAGGTGGCCATGGGCAGAGCGATCAGCACCGCGCCCAGAATCGTGGTAATGACGGCGGGAAGAATGCCGTAATGATACCGGCTGGCGTTCAGAATGTCCTGAATGCCCCGGACGACCAGCAGGATACCCGCCAGACGACCCAATCCCGCGGCCAGCATCAGGGGGTTGCGCAGAAGCCACGCTCCCACGGCAAAGCAGCAGACGGCGGAAAGCACCTTCCCCAGGGTATCAAAGTGCCCGGCGATGGCGCTGACGGCGAACACGACGCCTGCGATCAGCAGTACCCAGCCCAGAATCTGCGCCACAAGGGCGGAGGCGGAGTCCGGATGAATCAGCAGGATCAGACCCAGCACCATCAGCAGCACCGGGGTAGCGATCAGACGAATGACGGATAAAATAGTATCTTTCATAATAGAGTCACCTCTCTGAAACTCAGTATACCCCGAATCCGGGGCGGTGTCAATCAGGGAAAGCGGAAATCGGGGGCATTGCCCGACACGCACGACGCCCTCTCTTTTGATGGGGGCGGAAAACAGGAAATGGAGCGTATCAGTACAGATACGCTCCATTTCTTGTGTCAATATACGCACCCCCATTTACCTTCTCCGTCCTCGCTGCGCGCGACCACTTCTCCCAGAGGGAGAGGCAAGGGAGTGCGCTGAAATACTGTGAGCGGCCGGAAAGCGGAGACAATGCCCTTTATTTGCCCCACTTGGGGGCGTCCCTTGGGAACGAGGGAATGGGGTTTCCTCCGCTGATACCCGGTTTCTCACGCAAAATGCGCGGTTTCCTTCCTCCCTTCCCTAACATCACCTACATCTTGTGATTTTTCCACTTTTTTCAGTCCCACATGTTGTGTTTCGACAAAATCTGCGCCGCGGTTGTGCTACTATGATTGCAGGCTCGTGGGACGGAGCCGGATGACTGCCGCCGTGGCGTCGTCCATCTGCTTCCCACGGCCATACTCCAGAATTTTTGCCGCCAGCTCCCCAGGCGGCATGTCCGGAGTCAGGTCAGACCGGCGGGAAATCCCCTCTCCATCCACGCCGTCGCTGAGCAATACCAGCGCTTCCCCCCGACGCAGGGACAGCTTCTCTACCGTTTCCCGGCTTTCCGTTACGGAAATGCCCGGCGGTGGGGTGGCTGTCCCTATTTTTTCCGCGCTGCCCCGGCGAAGCAGCCAGCTGGGGGCGGCGCCCCACTTGTATAACGTGGCGTGGCCGGTGTCGAGATAGAGTTCCGCCAAGTCCACCGTGACCGCCCCGGCGCTGCCCCGGAGGGCGAGAATGCTGTTGAGGGTGCGCAGGGCGTGGGCGGCCGGAAACCCGGCGGTGAGCATCTGCCGCAGAAGCGATCCCGCCGACTGCCCCTCCTGCGCAGCGCCCAGCCCGGTACCCATCCCGTCGCAGAGAAGGACGTAATACCGGCACTCGGGCCCCGGAAAGGCAAGACAGCGGTCGCCGTTGGCAAGCTCCTTGCTGCGGCTGCGGGCGGCGGCCTCGGCGCGAAACCACGCCCTCGGCCGCTGCCCCCGGCGGGGCAGATCATCGGCGAGCCGTCGCAGAAAATCTCCCAGAAACTGATACTGCTGCACCATCGCCGCCCGGTACTCTGACTGCCGGGCGCTGTCGGCTTTCAGAAGCTTTAATTGCTCCTGCCCCCGGCGAAGCTCGGGGATCAGCCGCCCCGACTTGCGGCATTGGACTTCCAGCGGGTTTTGCAGCAGCGATACGTCCAGCGACGACTGCTGGGGGCAGCTGTTCCGGGCGGAGCAGCTGCCGCAGGCGCGCTGCCGCACCTTTTGCAGCACGGCGGAGGCGTCAACGGGGGGCGGCGCGGTCTCCAGAAAAAGCTGCTGGGTGACGCCGAGAACTTCCGCCCCCAGCTCCAGCCGCACCTGCGCCAGCCCCGTCTCCCCTCGGCGGCGGGCGGTCTCCGGAGAGGGCGGCATCAGAATTCCCAGCCCGCCGCCGAGAATCAGCCCCGGCAATGGCGTATAATCCCGAATGCCGCAGATCGCCATTACCACCATGCACGCCGCCCCCGGCGCGAGACAGCGCATCCACTTGCGCTCAAAGGGGATCATGCGGATCACGCCCGCGAGACACAGTACCGCCGTCATGGGAATGTTCGTCACCTGCGCCAGATCCAGCCCCAACCCTCCAAGCACCGCGGCGGGGAAAGCGCTGCCAACTGCCAGCGCGCCTGCCGCGAGATACCCCAATCCAAGATAAGGCGTCGGTGAAGCCTGCGCCAGCGCCAGCACCGCCACGCCGCCTACCAGCCAGTCGGTGACGGCGGTGCGTCTGCGCAGCGCCACGGGGAACAGCAGTCCCGCCCCGGCGGCGAGGACAATCCGCAGGAAATAGACCGGCACCGGCACGGTATCCCGCAGCACCAGCTGGAACAGCAGTCCGGTCAGCGCCGTCAGAAACGCGGAAATGGCAGGGAAGATCAGCGGCTGTTCCTCCGGAATGTGCCGGGCAAGGAGCAGCGCCAGCAGTCCGCCGGAGGCCGACCACACCAGCCCCTGCAATCCCGCGATGCCCCAGAAGACCCAGTAGCCCAGCATGGCCCCCAGACTCATAACCGCCGCGTGCCAGCCGCTCATGGCTAAAATCAGCCCCATCGCCAGCGGCTGAGGGTAATTACCCAGACTGGCCGCGCTGAGCAGAAATCCGCTGCCGCCGCACATGAGGACGACCCCTCCTGTGCGGATTTTGGGGTTCAGCAGCAGCCTTTGGCACGTTCGCCGCCCCCGCCGCAGGTACGTTTCCATGGATGCAATCATTTCCACCACAGCCTTTCCTTAGTGATGGGAAAATCCTATCACGCCGAGAAAAATTATGCTGTCGGATTCGCAATGGTGAGAAAGTTTCTTGCATCGGAGGCGGGATGGGTGTATAATGACCTGTAATTAAGGAAGCTGGAAGGGAATCAATGACGGCCATGGGAAGAGAATTTGAACTGAAATACCGGGCGGATTCCGGGATGATTGCCGCCATTCGGGCAGCATTCGGGGATTTTTACGAGATCCGGATGGAAACGGTCTATTATGACACTTTGGATGCCGCCCTGAGCCGCCGACGCTGGATGCTCAGACGCCGGTACGAAAACGGGACCTCCGTCTGCACCCTGAAAACGCCCCTCCCTGACGGCAGCCGGGGAGAGTGGGAAACCCCATGTGACGATATCGGGTTGGCAGCGAAAGAGTTATGTAAACTCGGCGCGCCGGAAGACCTGCTGCCCCTGACGGCAGGCGGCCTGACGGAAGCCTGCGCCGCCCGGTTCACCCGTCTGGCAAAGCGGCTCACGCTGGAACGCTGCACCGTGGAGCTGGCGCTGGACGAGGGCACGCTGATGGGCGGCGGGAAGACGCTTCCCTTTGCCGAAATAGAAGTGGAACTGAAATCCGGCGAAGAAGCCGCCGCGACTGCCTTTGCCGAAGCTCTGGCGCAGGAATTCAACCTGACCCCGGAACCGAAAAGCAAGGCGCAGCGAGCCATGGAGCTGCTGCATTAAGGACATACAGGAGAGAGAAATATGCCCAAATTTGAGACGCTGTTTTCCAAATACGACCGTCTGGTGCTGTTCGACACCGAGACCACCGGACTGCTTTACAACCGGGACGAGATTATCGAGTTTGCCGCCGTGGTGCTGGAGAAGGTGGACGGAACGCCCCAGGTGGTGCAGGAGTACGACCAGCTGGTCGCCCTGTCCCCCGGCGGGTTTGTGCCGCCGAAAATTCAGGAGCTGACCGGCATCTCTACCCAAGACCTGCGGGAACGGGGACTGCCCAAGACCAGAGTCTGCCGGGACATCGCGGAGATGATTCAGGGCAACACCCTGCTGCTGGCCTACAACGCCCATTTTGACCTGAGTTTTCTATTCTATATGCTTCTGCGGGACGGCGACCCGGCCGTGCTCAAGGGCAAGGACAAGCTGGACCTGCTCACGGTCTACCGCGACCGCCACAGCTATCCCCACCGGCTGTGCAGTGCCATTGAGGTCTACGGTCTTTCAGGCAAGGTGGTCAATTCCCACCGGGCGGTGGACGACGTGCTTGCCACCGTGGCGGTGATGGAGGAAATGGAGAAGGAAAAGAACGATTTGGAGCGTTATGTAAACCTCTTTGGCTACAACCCCAAATACGGCATTGAGGGCAAGCCCATCAGCTCCATTACTTACAAGCCCCAGCCCTATAACCCCGTCAAGCCGCTGTACGAGGCGTAGTACCCCTATGGAATGGCTGAATGTTTTCGGGCTGGTCATGGTGGCAGTCATCATGATACCCAATATTCTGTTTGCGATGAAGTGCAAGGACGGATTCGTGAACAAATGGAACAACAAATCTGTGGAAACCGTGGAACAAATCGGCAGGTTCGGCTGCTTTGGATTTATGATCATCAACATTCCGGGAACCTGGTTCGGGTGGTGGTCTGACGAAGCGTTTGCCGTATATCTGGTCGTAGATGCCGTGCTGGTCACGCTTTACTGTGTGATCTGGGCGGTTTGTTTCCGGAAAGGCAGCGTTTTCAGAGCGTTGGCGCTGTCCATCATCCCCTCCGTTCTGTTCCTGTTCAGCGGGATTATGAGCCGGTCGATTCTCCTGACCATTGCCGCGGTATTGTTTGCGCCGAGCCATATTCTGATTTCGTATCAAAACGCAAAATGATTTCACCACAGGAGGTAACAATATGCTGAATCCATCCGCCTATGCTCTGGGGGCCAACCGCTCCTGCATCCGGGACTTGTTTGAATACGGCTGCCAGCGCGCCGCCGTCGTGGGACGGGAGAACGTCTACGACTATTCCCTGGGCAACCCCTCCATCCCCTCGCCGAAGGAGGTGGACGAGACGGTGCGCCAGATCCTCGACGACACCGATTCCCTGCTGATTCACGGCTACACCTCCGCCGTAGGCGATTATGCCACCCGGAAGGCCATTTCCGACGACCTGAACGCCCGCTACGGCGTGTCCACCGTTCCGGAGGAATTCTTCATCGGCTGCGGTGCGGCGCCGGAGTTGGTGAGCGTGTTCCGGGCGCTGGCAGTCCCGGGGGCGGAAATTCTGGCGGTCGCGCCCTATTTTCCGGAATACAAACCCTTCGCGCAGGAGGCGGGGCTGGAATTCAAGGTCGTCCCGGCGGACATCCCCTCCTTCCAGATCAACCTGACCGCCATGGAGCAGATGATCACGCCCAGCACCCAGGCGGTCATCCTCAACTCCCCCAATAACCCCTCCGGCGTCGTCTACACCCGGGAGACCTATCAGGCGCTGGCGGAAATCCTGAACAGCAAGGCCGCGGAGTACGGCCACCCCATTTACATCGTCTCCGACGAGCCGTACCGGGAGCTGGCCTACGGGGTCGAGGTGCCGTTCCTGCCGGAAATTTACCGGGACACTGTCATCTGCTATTCCTATTCCAAGTCTCTGTCCCTCCCCGGCGAACGAATCGGCTATGTGTATGTGCCCCAGAAGGCCACGGACGGCAAGGCGCTGTATTCCGCCGTTGCGGGGGCTGCCCGGGCGGGCGGTCACGTCTGCGCCCCCAGCCTGTGGCAGAAGGTCATTGCCCGGTGCGCCCACCTGCGCCCGGACTTGGAGAGCTACGACCGCAACCGCAAGGCGCTGTACGAGGGGCTGACCCGGATGGGCTACGAAATGGCGGAGCCCGACGGCGCGTTCTATCTGTTCATCAAAGCCCCCGGCGGCGACGCCAACGCATTTTCCGACGCGGCGAAGAAGAAAGACCTGCTGGTCGTCCCCGGCGACGGCTTCGGCTGCCCGGGATATTTCCGCATCTGCTACTGCGTGAGTCTGGAAATGATTCAGAAGAGTCTGCCGGTGTTCGAGGAACTGATTCGTTGCGGAGAGTGGTAAAGCGTTTGCTGTATTGCGATGGAAGGGGAAGTGAAGATTCATGAATTTAGTTCATGCAACTCAACAGAAATTAAAAATAGCAATTTATTATAACAAAGTGATTGATTATCTGGAAGGTAATGGAGTGTTTATAATTCATAGTGATCCCAGAGATGTTACTTCCCTTCACGCCTTTAATTTCAGCATAGAATGTTATAATAAACTTGCCGCTAAATGCCCTCAACTTGAATTGGACAGACGGTTTTCGGAAGAAATTATTTCAAGATTAAAAAGTGATGAATGTAATGTTTATGATGTTTATTATCTTTTTAACTGCCTTGCTGCCCAATTAAGATTGGAAAAGAACGGTATCGCATCATTTGAGGTAGAAAAATCCAAACTTGATGAAATATGTCGATTATTAAGGGGGAAAACGCTTGCGCTTCAAGATGATTTAAAGACATGCCACGACAAAAAGGGAGAATATTATACAGACGGTATGTTTGGATATATGCAAAGCGAAAGCAGTCGAGTGTATCACGAGACCGGTAAAAGAATTTTATGAGCTGAAGAAATGAAAGCAGCAAATTCAGGCCGTTGGTATCCACAAAAGTGGCAACCAACGGCCTGTTTCCTGTGTTAATCAGCCAGAAAATCCGGAATGAACCCGGTATCCGCCGCCTCGGCTTCCTGCGTGAAGCCTTCCAATTCATTCAGATACATCCAGCTGAGCACCGCGTCGTATTCCTCATCGGTGACCCGGCGGTCGAAGGGGGCGGGAAGGCCGCCCATGGGCGTGTACTGGCGCATCAGGCTTACCAGCACCTCCCCGGGGGCGAAATTCTCCCCGATCCAGTCCAGCACCCGCAGAGAGTTCTCCACATTTCCGGGCAGGATCAGGTGGCGGATAATAACGCCCCGGGTGACCTTCTCCCCCTCCCAGCGCACCGCACCCACCTGCCGCACCATCTCCCGGATGGCTTCGGCGGCCACGGGAAAATAGTCCGCCGCCCCGGACAGCTGACCCGCCAGACGGGCGTCCGCGTACTTGAAGTCGGGAAGGTAAATGTCAACGCACCCCTCCAGCGCCCGCAGCGTCTCCACCCGCTCGTACCCGCCGCAGTTGTACACCACCGGCACGGGCAGTTTCGGCCGCAGCGCCGGGAGGATCGTGGGCAGAAAGTGGGTGGGGGTCACAAGATCGATGTTTTCCGCCCCCCGGGCAATGAGGTCTTCAAACAGCTGCCTGAGTCCGGCGGAGTCCGTGGCCTTCCCTACCGCGCCGCCGCTGATGGCGGCGTTCTGGCAGTAGCGGCACCGGAGCGTGCAGCCGCCGAAGAAAACCGCGCCGCTTCCCCCGGCTCCCGCCAGCGCCGGTTCTTCCCATTTATGGAGCATGGCTTTGGCCACGAGGGCGGTATCCGGGCAGCCGCAGAAGCCCCGCTGCCCCGTCGTCCTGTCCACGCCGCACCGCCGGGGGCAGAGGTTGCAGTTTCCGTAATCCATATCCATCCCATCCTTTGGGGGTATCATATCAGTTTTTTCGCCTTTTCTCAACCCCGGACTTTACCGGCGGGAGAAAATGTGGTAAACTACAAAAATAAACTGTCTGCACCCCTCGCAAACAGCGATTTTGAAAGGGGTAATTATTATGGAAATCCGATTTGCAGAAACCCGGGATATTCCCGGTATGATTAACTTGTTGCTTGAGGTGGGGGAAGTCCACCACCGCATCCGTCCCGACCTGTTCCGGGCGGGCGCGCAGAAATATGACGAGCAGACCCTCGCCCGGATGCTCACCGATGACACCCGCCCCATTTTCGTCGCCGTGGAGGACGGGAAGGTGCTGGGCTACTGCTTCTGCATTTTGCAGGTTCGGGAAAACGACCCGGTGCTCTTAGACGACCGCACGCTGTACATTGACGACCTGTGCGTGGACGAAGCCTGCCGGGGCAAGCACGTGGGGCAGGCACTGTACGACCACACCGTGGCCTACGCCCGGAGAACTGGCTGCCGCACGGTGACGCTGAACGTGTGGTGCGGCAATGACAGCGCCATGCACTTCTACGAAAAGCAGGGGCTGAAACCCCGGAACATCCACATGGAAACCGTTTTGTGAGGAATGCCATGCTAGTCAAGAACCAAATTTACGAGGCCGAGATCACGGACTACACCGCCGAAGGACAGGGCGTCGCCCACATCGAGGGCTGCGCCGTATTCATCCCCAACGCCGTCGCCGGGGAAAAGGTGCGCGTCCGGGTGGAGAAGGCGCAGAAGACGTGGGCGGCGGGGAAAATTGTGGAGATTCTGGAAAAGTCCCCCCACCGGGTCAACCGGGAGTGCGAGGTCGCCAAGCTCTGCGGCGGCTGCGATTTCTGGCACATGGACTACGCCGAGGAGACCCGCCTGAAAGCCGAGCGAGTGAAAAACTGCTTAAACCGTATCGGCGGCGAAAATCTGGCGGAAGTCCCCATTCTCGCCGCCCCCGACTGCCACAGCTACCGCAACAAGGCGCAGTATCCGGTGGCGGTGAAAAAAGGACGCGCCTACGCCGGATTCTACCGGGCGGGCACCCACGACGTGGTGGAAAACGCCCGCTGCCGCATTCTCCCGGAGGAGATCGACGCCGCGAAGGACGCGGTGATTGATTATGTAAACCAATACCGGGTCAGCGTCTACGACGAGGCCACCGGCAAGGGGCTTCTGCGGCATATTTACGTCCGCCGGGGCGCGGTGTCCGGGCAGGTTCTGGTGTGTCTGGCGGTGAACGGGGAAAAAATCCCACGGCCGGAAGCGCTTATTCAGCGGCTGAACGGGATTCCCGGCTTTACCACGCTGGTGCTGTCCGTGAACACGAAGCGGGGCAACGCCGTGCTGGGCGACCGCTTTCTCACCCTCCACGGCCCCGGCTATATCGGGGACACCCTCTGCGGCCTGAATTTCCGCCTGTCCCCCCGGTCGTTTTATCAGGTGAACCACCATCAGGCGCAGCGGCTGTACGAGATGGCGATCTCTCAGGCGGAGATCACCAAGGCCGACACGGTGCTGGACCTGTACTGCGGCGTCGGCACCATCACGCTGGCCATGGCGGGCGCGGCGGGAAAGGTCATCGGCGTAGAGGTCGTTCCACAGGCGGTAGCGGACGCCCGGGACAACGCGGTGCGGAACGGCATCACGAACGCGGAATTTTTCTGCGGCGACGCCGGTCAGGCGGCGCTGGAGCTGGAGAAAAGCGGTGTCAGGCCGGACGTGGTGGTCGTTGACCCGCCGAGAAAGGGCCTGAACGCGGACACCATCGAAGCCCTTCACCGCATGTCCCCCCGGCGCATCGTCTACGTCTCCTGTGACCCCGCAACGCTGGCGCGGGACGTGGCGCTGCTGAAAGAGCGGGGCTACACCCTGAAAACCGCCGCCGCGGCGGACTTGTTCCCGAGGTGCGCCCATGTGGAGACGGTTGTCTTGCTTTCCAAGGGTGAGGTCGACTCGAAAAAGATTCGGGTTGAGTTCTCTTTGGAAGATATGGATATGTCCGAATTTCAGGATGGGGCAACCTATCCGCAGATCAAGGAGTATGTGTTGGAGCATACCGGGTTAAAGGTGTCCAACCTCTATATCTCACAGATTAAACGAAAATGTGGGATTGGGGTTGGTAAGAACTATAATCTGCCGAAGTCCGAGGATTCCAGACAGCCCCAGTGTCCGCAGGAAAAAGAGAAAGCAATCCGAGAAGCATTCAAATATTTTGGGATGATCTAACATCCCGCAAAATGGAGGTTTCTTATGGATAGATTGATTTCTTGTGAGTTTAACATGGATACCGCTTGTGTGGAACTGAAATTTTTAGATGGCAGCATGATTGCCATTGATACCATCGCCGTGGAGAATGAGGTTGCTGACAATATGTATCAACGGTCAGAACTGGATTATCTAATCTACAATGATCCGGTTGGATATGCAGACTTGATCTTGAACGGTGATCCCGAAATTTATCTAAAAACTGTAACTGAATGTAAACCCTTAGATTAAAACTCAGCCCTCTGCCTTTTCCTTGGCAGAGGGCCGTTTTTTGCTTAACAGTTATTGAGCATCCCTTAATTGCTCTACAACGCTGCATTTCGCTGCGTTGTCATACATCATGCAAGGAATCAGCCACCCCAGCAGAAGAAATACCGGAATTGTCAGCAGGACAGGCAGAATGGTGAATCGATACTCAAAGAACCAGAACATACTGCCCAGCATTTTTCCTGCAAGAGGTCCCACCGCCAGCGACAGAATAAAGGCCGCCGATACGGAGGACATTGCGTAAAACAATCCCTCGTAGATCAGCATGGTTTTGAGCTGCCGGTTCGTCATTCCTACAGCCTGAAGCACAGCAAATTCACGGCGGCGGGAAAGAATACCGGTCATCATGGCGTTGAAGAAATTTAAGAGTCCCACCAGCCCGATGATAGCACAGAGAATACCACCTATCAGAAGGAACATCTGCCGGAACTGAGCAAATTCAGAGCGAGCCGTGGCCTTGCTTTCATACATCAAGGGCGAAAACTCACCGGCAGTGAGCTTCGATAGATATTGCTCTGCTTCGGCCTCGTCAACTTCGTCCGCTGTGTCGAACAGGTAGAGCATCGGAATGGCTGCACCACCGCTGTCCCTCTGTGCGGTGTCCACAGACAAAACTACGTCATATCCAATACCACTATAACGATAACTCATGGAATTCGGAAGTTCTACCAAGGCGCAGACCGTGTACTCTACATCTCTGGCTCCATACAATTTTGCCTGAAAGTACTCCTCCGGTGTATCTTCGGTGAGTTCCCCGGTGCGGCTGTCGATATATTTCACATCGTCCGCATAGGTAACGGTGATCGTGTCTCCCACCTTGGGGTAGTATTCAAGATTGGGCAGATTACCGTAGTCATCTAAGGAAACCGCAATGGCAATGGCGTTATTGTCCGGCTCCAACATGGGAGAAATATCTCCGTCGAATACTTGCAGCTTGTCAAACAGACTGTTATCCAGAGCCTCGATTCTGGTATCTCCCATCACCATATTGCCCCGGTGCTCCAGACGGCTCATATGGCTGTCCAACTGCTCGGCGCTTTCGTACTTTGCATAGTCCTGCCGCAGAGCATTCTCCGTCATCCACAGGTAGGCGGGTTTTCGCACAGCATATCCCGTGCCGGAAAGACTGGCCTTTGTGTTTGCTGCGATCTCTTCGATTTGTTCTGGCGTGATGAATTCATCTGCCGGGTTGTAACGGAAATAGTCGGGCGTGCTGACGA
>ERZ827440.1181-NODE-1181-length-30467-cov-4.366697_pt1 | contig 30467 bp, 34 predicted proteins | sample MGYA00519774_ERZ827440 | MGnify/ENA primary metagenome ERZ827440 (study PRJEB31778, sample SAMEA3449302) | human gut metagenome | biome: human gut; feature: human-associated habitat; material: faeces | place: United Kingdom | collected 2010/2012 ... | reverse complement strand
AAGACAAGATAATCAAAGATAAGTTTAATGTTAAAAATGAAATCCTTATTTTAGAAAAGAAAATTAAAGATATAAACAAGAGAATAGACAAGTTATATGAAGATAAATACAATGGACTATTTGAAGATGAAGATTTTTCAAGGCTTTATTCAAGACAAATAGAAAGTAGAAAACAATCAGAAGAAAGAATAAAACAGTTAAAAGAATTAGAAGAAAAGGAAGATTCATCAGTAGACATTGATAAACTTGTTAAAGATTTTGTAAATATGAAAGAAATAACAAGAACAATGCTTGTATCTTTAGTTGATAAGATAGAAATATCAGAGAATAAAGAAATAACTATATATTATAAATTCAATATTTTAAATATGGGAAAAGAAGATAATAAATTACAAAATGTTGGCTAAATTAAAAAAATAGTCATAACGGAATATTAGGACAATAATAGTTCTACTTATATTAGCACGGTGTAAGTATAAGTATGTTAACAGGGCAAAATGGTATACTAAAAAGGGCTCAAGAGGCAAATGAATCAACAAGAGGGGGAGATGTCCAAGAGACAGTAAGTTTAGAAGCACTAAATAATGAACAAGCAAAATATTTGGGAGGAACTCAAAAAACAAGATCTGAAGTAATAGAAGAACTTCATACAAAAGGAAAATTAACAAACGAAGAAGTTGCAGCATTGGAAAATAATGACTCAATAACAATAGGAGGAATAACAATAGATTTTAGTATATTAGGAAAAAAAGGAAAGACATTAGTACAAGCATTTATAGATAATGAGATAAAAGTAGGTGATTATATAACAAACTACAATACAACATTAAACAATGCTAATGCAGAAGCCAAATTAACAACAGAGGAAACAGGATTTGATGGAGGAACTCAGACATATAAAGTAAATGCAAATACAACTTGGAGGGTTTTAGGACTAAATGAAGACAAAACACAACTTATAATAACTACTGGAAGTCCTATAAAGAAAGAAATGAACTCAGCTGCAACAGAGGATTGGAAAAAAAATCCGTATTTATATTTAGATAAAGCAGAAGGATGGTACAACACAAATGATGAGTTAGTATCTAATAATATTTTAGATAAGGTATGTGGTATTTATGCTGGAAAATATGCTAGTACAACAAAAAGTATGAGAATAGAAGATATAAATCTGGCATTAGGTTTAACATTAGATAAATCTAATAATAAGCTATATAAAACGGCAGATACGTCAAAAACAGAAATAGCAGAATACCAAGGATTTTTTGGAACAAATTATACATATAAAATCGGTGATTATGCACCAGAAAATTACTTAAAAGCAAAATATCCAACAAAATATACAAACTTGGCCAACAAAAAAGCAGGAAATTCAGTTGCAGGAACAGCTTTTATGTATCAATATACAAGCGCTAATATTGTAGATAAAAGTAGTAAATTGTATGAAGTACTGTTTGACGGAACAGAAGGCAGTTCAAATGGAAAATCCTACTGGCTTGCGTCTTCTGGTGTCAATGTTCATGGCTCAGGCATTTGCGGCTTTGGTCCAGGAGCTGTCTATGGAGGCTTTGCTGGCCCTGGGGATGATTTGTTCGACTCGGGTGGCGATTCCATTGCGTTATGGCTTGCTGTGCGCCCCGTAGTTTATCTACAATCTGGAGTCACGGTTGATGATTTGTCCGTTTCTTCAACTGGTAAAGAAGAAAAATGGACCACAACACTTCCAGATTCATTTGACAGCAACCATTTAAAATACGGACAAATTACGGAGTAAAATTTATAGCTGAAATAAATGAAATAGATTGGGGAGATTTTCCAGAAGGTCCTTAGGACTTCTGGAAAAAAATTAATATATTATGGGAATTATAAATATAGTAAAAAATGTAAAAGAAATACATAAAGAATATGTTGTTTTGGTAAGAGTAGGAAATTTTTACAATTGCTATGGAAGAGATTCATATATTATTTCGTATTTATTAGGATATAAAATAAATATTCTTAGTAATAATGTATATAGCTCAGCTTTTCCTAAAAGTGCATATTGTAAAGTATTGTCAATATTGGAACGAAACAATATAAATTATATTGTATTAGATAAAAGAAATAATTACGATGTAGAAGAAAAAGATGATAATAAAAATTTAAATAATTACAATAAATTTTATGAAAAGGCAAAAAAAGAAATAGCTCAAAAAATGAGAATTGAGAAAATATATCAATACTTATTATTATGCAAAGATGAAAAGATAATATATGAGGTAGAAAAAAAAATAAATGAAAGAAGAAAAATTCAAGGTAATTAACTTTATTAGGGAATTAATTATTTATATAGATAAGTATTTAAATAATTTTCCAAAGAAGGATATAGAAATAAAAAACAAAATAAAAAATCTATCGTATGATTTATTAGAACTAGCTTATAAGGCCAATATCTCCGAGGAAAACAAAATAAAATATATTAATGAAATGATTGCTAAAATTAAGGTGTTAGATTTTTTCATGAATTTATGTTATGACAAAGAAATAATAAATATGAAAAGATACACAAAATTTGGAGAAAAATTAGATGACATATTAAAATATTCAATTGGTTGGCAAAAATCAATAAAAAAAGATGGGGCATAGTTGTTGTGGCTTGCGTCTTCTGGTGTCAATGTTAATGGCTCAGACAATTGCAACTTCGGTCCAGGAGCTGTCAATGAAGGCAATGCTGGCACTGGAAATGAATTGTTCAACTCGAATGGCAATTCCAATGCGAAATGGCTTGCTGTGCGCCCCGTAGCTTCTATAAACTGTGGTTATATAGTTATAGACTATATAAGAGATAATGTAGAAACAAACTATTGTCCCTTCGCTATATGCGATAAAATAAAAATAGATAAATATATTTGTTAGTAAAAAATTTGAAAGGGAATATGTTTTAGTACTGTTTTTAAGTAGCGATTTGGCTACTTTTTTTAATACATAGAAAGGAAAAAATATAATGAAGAGAAAAAGCAATTTGTATAAAAATTTACTTAAAATGGAAAATATTGAGTTGGCATATAATGAAGTATGTTCACATACAAGAAATAAAAGAAAGGCAAGAAATTATAGGGAATTTAAGTGTGTTTATATTAGTAGAATATGTAAAATTTTATCAAAAAGAAAATATGAAGTTGGAAAATATAATGTTTTTACAATATATGAGCCTAAAAAAAGAATTATTGTAAGCCAAAATCTTCAAGATAAGGTAATAAATCATCTAATTAGTAGACAAATATTATACCCAGCATTAATGCCGTGCTTAATAGAAGAAAATGTGGCAAGTATAGAAAATAAGGGAACAAAATATGGTTTGGAATTAGCTAATAAATTTCATCGTAAATGCAAGATAAAATATAAAGAGTATTATATTTTAAAATGTGATATAAGTAAATTTTTTGCTAGTATTGACAAAGAAATATTAAAGAAAAAATTGCTAAAAAAAATAAAAGAAAAAGATTCTCTTGATATTATATTTAAGGTTATTGATAGTCAGGAACAAGGTTTAGGCATTCGGAAATATGACAAGCCAAGTTTTGGCTATTTTTTATTTAAACGATATGGATCATTTCATTAAAGAAAAGTTGAAAATAGAATATTACGTAAGATATCAGGACGATTTTTTATTATTTCATCAGTCAAAAGAATATTTAAAATTTTGCTTAGAAAAAATAAAAGAGTTTTTGGAAAAAGAAAAGCTGAAGCTTAATAAAAAAAGCCGAATATATAAAAACACAAACAATTTTATATTTTTGGGAAGAAATACGAAAGGGAAATATGCAAGATATAGAAATGTTAATAGAAAATTAAAGAAAAGAAGATATTTGTATGAAAGTGGAAAAATAAATTTAATGAGCTATGTAACAAGTAAAATATGTTATAGAAATTTATAAAATATGTTAAAGAATAAACAAAAATTTATTGACAGACACAAAAATATATAGTATAATAGTTAACTGTAATCCGCTTAATCAAGGTAACTAAATGTTACAAACATACAGTAACTACCTTTTTTGAGGATTAGCGAGTATACAAATAAGGGAGGTGCATTTAAAATGTACGCAATAATTGAAAGCTGTGGAAGACAATACAAAGTAGCAGAAGGAGATGTAGTATTTTTCGAAAAATTAGATGCTGAAGAAGGAAAAAAAGTAGCATTTGACAAAGTAATAATGGTATCAGATGACGGAAAAGTACAAGTTGGAAATCCTTATGTTAAAGGTGTAAAGGTTGAAGGAAAAGTAGTTTCTCACGGAAAAGCTAAAAAAATAATAGTTTTCAAAATGAAAGCTAAAAAGAACGAGAGAACAAAACAAGGACATAGACAACCATACACAAAGGTTGAAATTACATCAATCAAAATGGCTAGCAAAAAGGCAGAAGCTAAAAAAGAAGTTGCAGAAGATGCAAAAGTTTAATTTTAAATTTGAAATTTAATGTTTAAGAGATATAAAAATTAAAACTGGAAGGAGTTGAAAAAAATGGCACATCACGTTGGTCAAGGTAGTACAAGAAACGGAAGAGACAGTGAATCTAAGCGTTTAGGTGTAAAAAGAGCAGATGGACAATTTGTTTTAGCTGGAAACATTCTTGTAAGACAAAGAGGAACTAAAATATATCCAGGAACAAACGTAGGAATAGGTAGTGATGATACACTATTTGCATTAGTTGATGGAACAGTTAAATTTGAAAGAAAAGGTAAAGACAAGAAAAAAGTTAGTGTTTACCCAGTAGTTGAAGCAAAGGTAGAAGATAAAAAAGCCTAATAAAAAATGTGGTACTTTTAAAGTGCCATATTTTTTTGACTAAATTTTAAAGATGTGATACAATTATAATGTTAACATAAAAGCAAAAAACTAACTATAATTTTTACAGTTAGTGAATGAAAAGGAGGAATTTTATGCTAAGTTTAAGAAAAATGAAGAAAATGAATTACTCAGAGGCTTGGAACTACTTTATGAAGCCGGAAATGATGGGGTCACAGGAAGCTATAGACTATGTTAATTATGTTTCTAAAAAAACGCTTGTCTATGATTTACGGGACCAACCTGTGGCATTTGTTGCATTAGAAAAAATTTATAAAGGAGGATGGTTGATTATTATCGATGGTGTATCTTGTTCTGGAAAGAGTACTATGGCTAAAAAAATAGCAGAAAAATTTCCAGAAACGGTTGAAGTTATCGATATAGATTATACATTTAAGGCGTGGGTATATCAAAAATTAAATAATATTTCGCCAGAAAAAAGAAAAAAGGTTTATTACTCTATGTTGGAAAAGCAGGGCGATGAATATTTAAGATTGAACTTAGAAAATATGGTTGACAATCGAGCTGGAGAAGGAAAAACAGTTATCCTTGTGGGTTGCTTTTTACAGACGATTTATAGAGCTTTTTTAGGAAAGACTCTTGGAAAGTACTTTGATAATGTTGCTATTTTTACAGTATATGAAGATGAAAAGACTTTAAAGAAATACCAGCAAAGTCGAGAGGCGGATTTTGGTAATGATGGAGGGGATATTTCATTGGAACAAATTAATGAGACAGCTCAGCAATATCAATTGTTAAAAGAAATAATCGCTAACCAACCAAAAGTTCTTGGGTTTGGTGCTGATTTAGCTATTTTGGTAAACCATAAAACAAAATTATATTAAAAAATTCCGAAAAAGCTATACTGTGTATGAAAATACATAGTATAGCTTTTTATTTTACATAAACATTAGTAGTTGTTTTAAGTAAATATTATAAATAATTACTAAAATTAAAGAAAATAGGTTGCGAAAACCCAAAAATTGATATAAAATAAGCAAAAAAGGAAAGAAGGTATTTAATATGGAACTAAAGATTGATTTTGAAAAAGTAGGGATAGAAAATAAGGAAATAATGAAATATAAAGACCGTGTTGAAAAAATACACAAAAATTTACACGAAAGAGCATCAAAAGAAGATGATTTTGTAGGATGGTTAGAATTACCTACAAATTATGACAAAAAAGAATTTAAAAGAATTCAATCAGCTGCAAAAAGAATAAACAAAGATTCAGACATATTACTAGTAATAGGAATAGGTGGCTCATATTTAGGGGCAAGAGCAGTAATAGAAGCATTAAGCAGTTCATTTTATAATATGCAAACATTAAAACAAAGAAAACACACATTAGTACTATTTGCAGGAAACAATTTAAGTCCAAATTATATAAATGACCTAATAGAAGTAATAGGAGACAAAGACTTCTCAATAAATGTAATATCAAAATCGGGAACAACAACAGAACCTGCAATAGCATTTAGAATATTTAGAGAAATATTAGAAAACAAATATGGAATAGATGAAGCAAGAAGCAGAATATATGTAACAACAGACAAAGAAAGAGGAGCATTAAAAACATTATCAGATGAAGAAGGATATGAAACTTTTGTAATTCCAGACAATATAGGTGGAAGATTTTCAGTACTTACACCTGTTGGACTACTTCCAATAGCAGTAGCAGGAATAGACATAGAAAAATTAATGAAAGGTGCAAAACTGGCTCAAGATAATTACAATGACGAAAAACTAAAATACAATGAATGTTATCAATATGCAGTAATAAGAAATATTTTATATAAAGACGGAAAAACAACAGAGGTATTTGCAAATTATGAACCAAAAATGCATTATATGACAGAATGGTTAAAACAACTATTTGGAGAAAGTGAGGGAAAAGAAGAAGAAGGAATATTCCCAGCAGGAATAGATTTAACAACAGATTTACACTCAATGGGACAATATATGCAACAAGGTTTAAGAAATCTATTTGAAACAGTATTAAGTATAGAAACACCAAAATCAAATATTACAATAAATTCAGATGATGACAATTTAGATGGATTAAATTATTTAGCAGGAAAAGACCTAGACTATGTAAACAAAAAAGCAATGGAAGGAACAATAGAAGCACACGTATCAGGTGGAGTTCCAAATATTTTATTTAAAATGGAAAAATTAGATGAAGAAAACCTAGGAGGATTAATATATTTCTTCGAACTTGCTTGTGCTATGTCAGGAAGTATATTAAAAGTAAATCCATTTAATCAACCAGGAGTAGAAGAATATAAAAGAAATATGTTTAGATTATTAGAAAAACCTGGATATACAAAATAATTTTAAGCTAAAAGAGGTAATTTAATGAAATTTGAAAGAGAATATTATGTAGGAATAAAAGACGTAGGTCTAAATAATAAAATGTCAAATTATGGAATACTAAGTTGCTTAGAGGAAATAGCAAGTTCACATTCAGATAAGGTTGGATATGGAGTAAATGATATAGAATCTAAGAAAAAAGTATGGCTTTTAATGGATTGGAAGCTGAAAGTTATTGAAAGACCAGAATATGGAAGTAAAATAAAAGTCGAAACTTGGGCAAGGCCAATTGAAAAAAGACCATTTTCAACATATCGTGATTTTAAGATGTTCAATAATGGAAAAATATCGGCTATAGGAACATCAAAATGGATTTTATTTGATTTAGAAACAAATAAAATTGCCAAAATAACAGAGGATATAATTGATTTATATAAACCAGAACCTGAAAAAGTATTTGAAAAAGACGAAATTGAAAAGCTAAAAGAAGTTGATGAATTAAATAGTTATATAGAATATGATGTAAAAAGGTCAGATATAGATGTAAACAAACACATGCATAATCTAAATTACTTAAAATTAGCATACGAAGCTTTACCAGAAGAGGTATATTACTCTAAGGAAAAAGATAATGTTAGAATAATGTACAAACATCAAATATTACTAGGAGATAAAGTAAAATGTTATTATACTAATATAGAAAACAAAGATATAATAACAATAAAAAGCAAAGATGATAGCATTTTACATGCAATTGTTGAATTAAGCTAAAAAGGAGTGAAGCTAAATTGAGACATAAAAATGAAGACAAAATAACAAATATTTTAAAGAAAATAGCTCCAGGAACACCAATAAGGGATGGACTAGAAAATATTTTAAAAGCAAGAACAGGAGCTTTATTACTTTTTACTGATAATGAAGAATACATAAAACAACTTGTAGATGGTGGATTTTTTATAAATGAAGATTATACATCATCAAAATTATACGAATTAGCAAAAATGGATGGAGCAATAGTATTAAGTGCAGATATGAAAAAAATATTATTTGCAAATGCTGAACTAATTCCATCAAGCGATATTCCAACAGTAGAAACAGGAACAAGACATAGAACTGCTGAAAGAACAGCAAAACAAACTGGAGAGCTTGTAATTAGTATATCTCAAAGAAGAAATATAATTACAATATTTATCGAAAACGAAAGATATATCTTAGAGGATACAGAAGTTGTGCTAAATAAGGCAAATCAAGCAATTCAGACACTTGAAAAATACAAAAAAGTATTTGATAGCAAATTAAATATTTTAAATGAATATGAATTTAATGATATAGTTACACTAGAAAACGTTTTAAGTGTATTACAAAGAGCAGAAATGGTTATGCAAATTGTAGACGAAATAGAAAAACAAATTGCAGAGTTAGGTGATGATGGTAGACTAGTAGATATGCAACTAGAACAACTTATAGGTGGGATTGAAAAAGAAGAAGAACTAATAATAAAAGACTATTTATTAGTTGAAGATAAGACTCCAAAAGAGATAAAAGAAGAAATAGGAAATTTATCGTATGAGGACTTATTAAAAGAACAAAATATAGCTAAAATACTTGGATATGACATATTTTCGGATTTTGATGAAGCTTATGTTTATACAAAAGGCTATAGAATACTAAACAAAATTCCAAGAATGCCTGCAACAATAGTTGATAATTTAGCAAAAAGCTTCAAATCGTTACAACATATTATTGATGCTACAATAGAAGAACTAGATAATGTTGAGGGAATTGGAGAAGTAAGAGCAAGAAATATTAAGTCATCTTTAAAAAGAATGCAAGAGCAATTTGTATTTGACAATATAATAAATTAAATGTAAGAGGAGGAAGAAAATGAACAAGAAAGTAAAAAACATAATATGCATAATAGCATTAATTTTAGTAATTGTAATATTAGGTGGTCTATGCTACGATTATTACAAAAAACAAACATTAAAAATATCTAATCCAATAGTAACAATGGAAGTTGAAAACTATGGAACAATAAAAATAGAACTATATCCAGACCAAGCACCAGAAACAGTAAGTAACTTTATAAAATTGGCTGATAACGGATTTTATAATGGGCTAAAATTCCATAGAGTTGTAAAAGATTTTATGATACAAGGTGGAGACCCTTCTGGTGATGGAACAGGTTCACCAAAACTTTCAGATTTATATAATAATGATGATGAAAATGCTGAATATAAATATTCTGATGGAACAGATGCAAAAGGATCTGATTCTTATACAATAACAGGTGAATTTGTAGCAAACGGATATAATAAAAATACTTTAAATTTAACAGAAGGAACAATTGCTATGGCAAGAGGTGATTATACAGCATATTCTCCAACATTAGCAACAGAATCATACAATTCTGCAAGTTCTCAATTTTTTATAATGACATCAAATGACCATACAAATTTAAGTGGATATTATGCAGGATTTGGTAAAGTAATAGAAGGAATGGATGTTGTTAAAGAAATTGCAAATGTAGAATGTAAAGCAAAAGAAACAAGTGAGGAAGATTCTTCTGCATCTTCGGAAGTTTCTACCCCTGTAACAGATGTTATAATTAATACAGTATCTGTTGATACAGCTGGTGTTGACTATGGAATGCCAAAAACTTTAAAACCATTTAATTATATGAAATGGCTATATGCTCAATATGGTTTAAATTATAATGAATAAATGACAGAAAAATAGTAGTAAAAATTGCTACTATTTTTTGCTATTGACAAAAAAACGACAAAAGTTTAAAATTACGGTAGGTGATTTTTATGAGTGCTAAAGAAAAGAAAAAAGTAAGCAAAATTGCTTTAGTATTAGCTATAATAATGCTTTTAATAATTTTTATGTATGTTAGATTTATATCAAACAAAGAAACTTATGCAACTGATGAAAAAGAAAATAAATCTGGAAAAATTGAAGTCAGTAATGCAAAAATTGTTAATCTAGAAGAAATAATTCAAAAAAATACGAAAAGCAAAAGTGGAAAAGAAGAAATATACGAAAAGCAAGAAGAATTGGAGTATATAACTAAATATAGAAATAATAATGAATTGTATCAAGGAACAACTACAGTTTCACAAGAAGGAAGAAACGGAATTCAAACCATAACAATGAAAAAAATATATGATAATGACGGAAATGTAGTAAAAGAAGAACAAGTAGGATGTGTTGTAACTAAATCATCTATAAATAAAATAATTGATATAGGAACCAAAATATATGTAGAACCAGAAAAAACAGAAGAAAACAATTCTTCAAATGAAGGAAAAGGTAGCTTATCTAGAGATATTGAGCTAAATAAACCATCTGGTTTTTCGGCAGAGCAATTTAAAAAAGCTCTAACAGATAGTAAAGATACAAATAAAATATTTCAAAATAATTCAGAATATTTTTATTACATAGAAGATGAATATAACATAAATGGAATGTTTGTTGCAGCAATTGGAATACACGAAAGTGCTTGGGGAACATCAAGACTTGCAAAAAATAAATACAATTTATTTGGATATGGTGCGTATGACTCAAATCCATACAATGGCGCCTACTCATTTTCAAGTTACTCAGAATCTATAGATTTAATAGCAAGAGTATTAGTTAAATATTATTTGAATCCATCAGGAACAAAGATTTATGATGGACAAGTAGCCTCTGGAAAATATTATAGTGGAAATACAATAACTGCAGTAAATAAAAGATATGCAACAGATACAAATTGGGGAAATTCAGTATATAAATATATGCAGTATTTATATGACAAAATATAAGGAAAGTTTTTGAAAATTTTTCAAAAACACCTTGCTATTTTTTTGATAGTATTGTATGATATAAGGGTAAAAAAAATAGGAATTAATACCGATTCTAGAGGGGGAAACTAAATGAAGAAAAATATTACTATAATGTTTGTTACAATAATGATAATAATACTAGGTACATTTGGGATAAACAAGGTGTATGCAGTAACAACTGCGGCAAATGTAAATAATACTACAACACAAAATAAATCAACAGAAAAAGTTTTAACAAATGAAACAGAAAGTACTTTAGTAGAACTAAAGGAAAAAGAAATGAAATCTTTAGAGGATTACAAAGAAACTTATGGTTCAGATGCTTATGGACTAACAGCATATATTTTACATAAATTGCAAATATATAGCATACCATTTTGCTTCTTAGGAATAATGGTTGGAGGAATTTATAATTATGTTTTAGGAATCAGACATCTTGAAATACAAGAAAAAGGACTAGCCCTTATGGTATCATTTGTAACTTTAGCAATAATATGTCAAGTATTACCACTTGTATTTACTATAGTTGTAAAATTTGGAAGGGAGTAAATAACAAATGAAAGTTTTATTTGCAGTAAATGATGAAAATATTTCAACATCTATTGTTAAAAAATATCAAAAACAATATAAAGAGATAATATCATATAAAAATGTTTACTATTTCAATGCAATTTTAAAAGAATTACAAAGAAATAAAAATTATGATAGAGTAGTAATAAGCGAGGACTTAGAGGAATTTACAAGCTCTAGTTTAGAGCAAAAGGACAAGTTCATTTTTGATAGATTAGATAGCATAAGTGACGAAGCTGTTGCATCAGATGGAAGTGATATACCAATAATTTTAATATGTTCAGAAAGAAGAACAAAATCAGAAGATATATTAGTAAAATTATTTGGAATAGGAATATATAATGCAATAATTGGTGAAGATAGGTCAACAGAAGAAGTATGTAGATTAATAAATAAACCACGTTCAAAAAAAGAAGCAAAATTATATTATAAAATTGATTCAGAAAACGTCAATTACGAAAAAGAAAATGATAGTGATGTAAGCGAAGTTGAAATGAGAAATATTTTAATGCATTTCAAAAAATTAGGAAATAACGAAGAAAAATATGCAGAAAGTTTTAAAAATATTGTATCACAATACACACAAGAACAATTAAAAGTAATAATTACGGTATTACCAAACAATGTAAAAGAAGTGTTAAGTGAAACATCACCAGAATATCAAAAAATTGTATATCCAACAGGAAAAGAAATAAGCAAAACAACAAAAGGAAAGACAGGAAGAAAAGGAAGAAAAGGTACAAGCGAGAAATTATTAGAAGTTGAATCAAATCCTATGATGTCAAAACCTGTTGTAGTACCAACAACAATGAAAAGCAATATGTATTTGAATATAGACAAAAAGAAACCTGTAAAACAAATTGAAGAAATAGAAGATGAAGATGATGATTTAACAGAAGTTGATGACATAATAGAAGAAAAACCAAAAAGAAGAGGTAGACCAAGAAAAAATCCACTTCCAGAAGAAACAGAAGAAAAACCAAAAAGAAGAGGAAGGCCAAGAAAAACTCCACTTCCAGAGGAGCAAGAAGAACTAGAAGAAGAAAAAGTTGATGTTTTACCAGGATTTGATGAAGATGACGAAGATGATGAAATAGAAGAAGTGGTTCCAAAGAAAGTATCAAAAGTTAATGTAAAAGAAGATATATCTATTTTACCAGGTTTTGATGAAGAAGATGATGATGAAGATTATGATGACGACGAATATGAAGAAGAATATGATAACCACGATGACGAAGATGATTATGAAGATTATAGTCAAAGAATAGACGATAGATTTAGTCATCCAGTTCAAAAATCAGCTAAAGGAAATATTTATACAAGCAGTAGCAATCAAGATATGAAAAAATATGATAATGTGTTTGAAGATGGAGAATTTGAAAGCTTATTAACAGGAGATAAAAAGGTAGTAGCATTTGTAGGAACAAGTAAAAATGGAACATCATTTGTAGTAAACAATGTTGCACAAATATTATCAAGTATGGGAATAAACACTGCAATTTTAGATGCTACACAGAATAAAAATGCATACTATATATATACAAAAAATGATGAGGATTTAAGAAGAACAGCAGTTAATTCTTTAGATAACTTAATGGCTGGAAGAGCAGAAGGAATAAAAGTTAATAACAACCTATCAGTATACACAAATATACCAAGCCAAAATGAAGAAATAAAAAATTCTCATTCAATAATGGAAACTTTAGTAAAAAATCATTCATTAATATTAATAGATTGTGATTTTAATACACCTATAGAATATTTTGCAAAAGTTCAAGAATTATATTTAGTTCAATCAATGGATGTGCTAACAATTCAACCATTAACAGAATTTTTAAGAGAATTAAAAATAAAAAATGCACTTGAGGAAAGCAAAATAAGAATAGTATTAAATAAAATTTTAAGAGTAAGAGGAGTTACTGGAAAGAATATCGTAGGAGGAATGTCAAATTATAATGATCCAGAAATGTCATTTATGACAGAATTATTTGACAGAAATACTGTAAAAGTAGCAGCTCAAATTCCATTCGATGAAGATGTATATGCAAAATATCTTGAAGGCTTAATAGAATGTGAAATAAAATTAAATGGATATCCAAAAGAATTTAAAGCAAAATTAACAGCACTTGCAGAAACAATATATCCATTATTACCAAATAATAACAATAATGGCAAAAAAAATAAGAAAAATTCAAAACAAGGATATAGTAGTAATAACCAATATCCAAACTCATTCTCATCTGGAATGAATGATACATTAAATAGCATGAGAAATAGATATTAAAAGAATTGAAAGTGGAGGGACAAATCTTGTTAGTAATAGTGGTTATAGTATTAGTTTTTACAGTACTTGCATTAGGAATTTATAATTTGTCTTTATACAAAAGGATTCAGTCATTTCAAACACAAAATAGAAGATTTACAAATCTTAATATATTACAAGACTTTATGAACATAACAGGAAGTGATTTGAGCGTAGATAAAAAGATAAAATCTATAAATGATATAATAATAGAAAAATATCAAATAAAATATTCAACAATAGTAGTATTTGACGGAACAGATTATGTAGTAAAAGCTTCAAATGTTAATAGCAACCATTGGGATACATTAAGCAAATTACACGAAGTTAATATATTTAAGGACAGCATATCAACTGCTAGTCCTAAATATATTACAATAAACAATGAGGGAGAAAAATTACCATATCAAGAAAAAGAATTTGATAGAGCAAAATCAGCAATATTTTTCCCTTTATATATAGATAATGTATATATAGGATATTGGATAATAGAAAGTGGAGTTCCACACGATTTTGATAATATTGATACAACAATATTTGAAACAGTAAAAGAAAATATAGTATCAGTTTTAAAAGCGGTAGATTATCAAAAAATACTAGAAAACATAGTAAGAAAAGATTTATTTACAGGTCTAAATTCAGCAGAATATTTATATGGTGATGGAAAGAAAATAATAGATCAATATACTACATCAGCAATATGTATGTTTAGGATTTCTAATATTGAAGATATAAATAGAGTATCTAGAGAATTAGGAAATAAAGTAATAACAGAAGTAAGTAAAAACGTACAAGGAAATATTGCTGAAAAATACATATTTGTAAGATATATGGGACCAAAATTTGTAATAGTATTTTCAGGAGTAGAAGCAGATAGCTTAGCAGATTTTATAAATGAAATAAAAGAATCAACAGAAAAATTACAAATATCCCTAAAAGACAATTTCCAAGTTGAGGAAATAGAAGAAGGCAAAAAGAAGAAAAAGAGCAAAAAGAAAAAACGTGAAGACGTTGTGGTTAGTCCGTCTTTAAACTTTGTTGTTGCAACATATTATAAAGGTACAGGAATTGAAGAAGTTTTAAAGAAAATGGAAAAACATTTAGATGAAGCTTCTAAAGATGAAAGTCAAATAAATAACATATAAAGGAGGAATTAAAATGGATTTTGATAAAACAATGTTTTTCAAGGTAGAAAAAAACAAGGATATAGACACAAAACAAATTCTAAAAGATGTATATGAAGCACTAGTTGAAAAAGGATATAATCCTATAAATCAAATGGTTGGATATATATTATCTGGAGACCCAACATATATAACAAGTCACAAAGATGCAAGAAACAAAATAAGATGCATAGAAAGAGACGAGTTACTAGAAAAATTAGTAAAAAGTTATATAGGAATTGAGGACTAATGAGAATTTTAGGAATAGATTATGGCGAAGCAAGAACAGGTTTCGCAATAACAGACGAATTAGGAATTACCGCTCAAGGGCTAGAAACCTTACAATCTAATGGAAGTGACAAGTTAATCTTAAAAAAAATTGACGAATTAATTGAAATATACAATATTGATACAATAGTTGTTGGAATGCCCTATAATATGAATGGTACAAAATCTGAAAGAGCAGAATTAACAGAAAAATTAATACATAAATTAAAATGTAAGTATAACAAATTAAAAATAGACTATATAGACGAAAGGCTTACAACAGTTGCTGCTCATAAAACAATGAATTTTTTAAATATCAACAAGCATAAAAAAAGAAATATAGTAGATACTATATCTGCAGTATATATATTAGAAACATATATGGAGAGAGAAAAAAATTCATAAAGCAAAAGTTTTTAAAATTAAAAAAATATTCAAAAATATTGAAAGGAGAAATTATGGAAGAAAATTTTGAAGGAGAAGAATTAGATAATATCATAACTTTAAATGATGAAGACGGAAACGAGGTAAAATTCGAATTTTTAGATTTAATAGAATTAGAAGATGAACAATATGTTGTATTATTACCAGTACTTGAAGAAGGAGAAGAAGACGACGGAGAAGTAGTAATACTAAAACTAGAAGATTCAGAAGAAGATAGCGAACAAGAATCTTATGTTAGTGTTGACAGTGAAGAAACATTAATGAAAGTATTTAATATTTTCAAAGATAAATTTAAAGATGAATTTGATTTCGTTGATGGCGAAGAATAATAAAGAGATGCTTAGGCGATATTAGATCGTTTAAGCATTTTATTTTGATGTGGTGTTTAACTTAAACAAAAAGAAAGGATAAGGATGTAAAATGAAAAATTTATCTTCATGGTTACTTGTAATGTTTATGGGAATGTTTTGGCTATTTAGAGTTGTTGTCGCATTCCAAGCACAATATGACCAAAGTTTTGGAGGCTTTACAGCATTTAATTTTACTGTTGAGGTAGTTTTATTATTTGTTGCAATACTTTGTATGATATTGGTTTTAAGAAGAAACATAATTGGAGGAATATTGTATTTAGCCTCTTACGGATTTTATTTTGGTGGGTACATATTAACAAATGCTATTCCAGTATTAATGTCAGGAGAAACAATGGATATGAGTGTTATGCAAAATACACTAGTTTCAGCTGTTGCACTAATTATAGCTTTTTGTGTATTTTTTGATTTATTGGTTAATAAGATAAGAAAAAGAGACCCTAAGGATAAAAAGACAGATTGGTTCTTTAATAATGAACAATATGATAGAAAATATGATGAAAGAGCTGATAAGAATCAGTATAGGAATTATTAATATATTTTATGGTTGAAATCGTTTTGAAGTTAATTCAAGGCGATTTTTTTATTATTACAAAAATATAATGAGTTTAAATTAGTAGTATATATGAAAATATATTCGAAGTATTTACTGAAATTTTCAAAAAAAACTTGCCAAACCTCAAAAAATGTAGTAAAATAACAAATGTAAAAAAATTCCTTAAACTTAGTTAAATAATTAACACACCCGATTTTAAACCAGGTCTAAGGAGAAAAAGAAAACAGGAGGTGTAAACTATGATATCAAAAGAATCAAAAGCTGAAATAATAGCAAAATATAAAAGAGATGAAAAAGATACTGGATCATCAGAAGTACAAATCGCTCTTTTAACAGAAAGAATCAATGAACTAACAGAACACTTAAAAGTTCACAAAAAAGACAATCACTCTAGAAGAGGACTTTTAAAAATGGTTGGTAAAAGAAGAAACTTATTAAACTATTTAGCTAAAAAAGATGTAAACAGATATAGAGAAATAGTTGCTAAATTAGGATTAAGAAAATAATTATAACAAGGGGGCAGGAGGATTTTTGCCCTTCTTTTTTAAAGTTTAAATAATAAAAAGTTTATGTATTAGTTTAAGTGTAGCTTGTATAATATGCTTAAAACATTAAGCACATTATAGAGGTTACATACTAATAATAAACTTAAAATTAACGGGGTGTAAAAAATATAATAAAAAAGGAGAAATTTTATGTTTAAAGTTTATGAAACAGAACTAGCAGGAAGAAAATTAACAATAGAAACAGGAAAAATGGCAGCTTTAGCCAATGGAAGTGTCTTAGTAAGATATGGAGACACAGTTGTTATGGTAAATGTAACAGCATCAAAAGAACCAAAAGAAGGAATAGACTTTTTCCCACTATCAGTAGATTTTGAGGAAAAATTATATTCAGTAGGAAAAATACCAGGTTCATACACAAAAAGAGAAGGAAAACCTTCAGATAAGGCAATATTAACATCAAGAGCAATAGATAGACCTTTAAGACCTTTGTTCCCAAAAGATTTCAGAAATGATGTAGTAGTTGTATGTACAGTTTTATCTGTAGAACAAGACAACTCTCCAGAAGTTGCAGCAATGATAGGAGCATCAGCAGCACTTTCAATTTCAGATATCCCATTTGGTGGACCAACAGCAGCAGTAAATGTAGGTTTAGTAAATGATGAAATTATAATAAATCCAACAGTAGAACAAAGAGCTCACAGTGATTTAACTTTAACAGTTGCTGGAACACACGATAAAATAGCAATGATAGAAGCAGGTGCAAACGAAGTACCAGATGAAAAAATGCTAGAAGCAATTGAGACAGCACATGTTGAAATTAAAAAATTATGTGAATTCATTTCAAAAATGAAAGAAGAAATTGGAAAGCCAAAATTTGAATACAAATCATTTGCAGTAATACCTGAAATATATGATTATTTATCAGAAAATTACAAAGATGAAATGAAAAAAGCCGTTACTGAAAAAGACAAACAAGTAAGAGATAATAACATTGATAAATTAACAGAAAAAGTAAATGAAGAATATAAAGAAAAATTTGGTGAAGAAAAATTCGAAGAAGATAAATCTAATATAGGAGAAGCTTTATACAAATTAGAGAAAAAAGTTGTTAGAGATATGATTTTCTACGAACACAAACGTGTTGACGGAAGAACATTAGACGAAATAAGACCATTATCATGTGAAGTTGGTTTACTTCCAAGAGTACATGGAAGCGCAATGTTTACAAGAGGATTAACACAAGTTATGTCAATTACAACACTTGGAATGATGAGTGAAGAGCAAGAATTAGATGGAATAGACTTAGAAAAATCAAAAAGATATATGCATCAATATAACTTCCCAGCATATTCAGTTGGAGAAGCACGAACATCACGTGGACCTGGAAGACGTGAAATTGGTCATGGGGCATTAGCAGAAAAAGCATTAGTTCCAGTATTACCATCAGTAGAAGAATTTCCTTATGCAATAAGAGTTGTATCTGAAATATTATCATCAAATGGATCTACATCACAAGGAAGCATTTGTGCAAGTACATTATCATTAATGGATGCAGGGGTTCCAATAAAAAGACCAGTTGCAGGAATTTCAACAGGTTTAATAACAGACCCAGAAAATCCAGATAACTATGTTATGATGACAGATATACAAGGAATAGAAGACTTTTTCGGAGATATGGACTTTAAAGTAGGAGGAACAGAAAAAGGAATTACAGCTATACAAGTTGATATAAAAGTAGATGGATTATCTTATGACATAATAAAAGAAGCATTTGAAAGAACACATAAAGCTCGTATGTACATCTTAAATGACATAATGTTACCAGTTTTAGGTGAACCAAGAGCAGAAATATCTGAATATGCACCAAAAATAATTACAACAAAAATAAAACCAGAAAAAATAAAAGATGTTATAGGTACTGGTGGAAAAGTAATTAACAAAATTATAGACGAAACAGGTGTAAAAATAGATATTGAAGAAGATGGACAAGTTTACATCTACGGCGAAAACAGTGAAAAAGCTTATGATGCTTTAGATATGATAGAAGACATTGTTCGCGAAATCGAAGTTGGTGGAATCTATTATGGAGCTGTTACAAGAATAACATCTTATGGTGCATTTGTTGATTTAGGAAATGGAAAAGAAGGATTACTTCACATTTCTAGAATTGCAAAAGAACATATTAGAAGAGTTGAAGACTATGTTCAAATTGGCGAAAAAGTTACTGTTAAGGTTATCGAAATTGATAATCAAGGTAGAATTAATTTAGCTATGAACGAACTTAGAGAAAAGAGAGCAGATGTTGTAGAAGAAAGCAATAGTGAAAGTAAAGAAGAAGAGAATAGAGAAGTAGAAGAATAGTTTTTTATAAAGATCGTTTCTTTTTTCGTTGGGACCGTTTCTTTTTGCAAAATTTTTCGTGAAAGGAAACGGTCCCAGTGGAAAATGCCCCGGTCCTTATGGAAAAAGAAAGGAGAAAATATGCCGGGAATTTTAACACTAGAAACACAAAGATATGCAATAAAATTAGACAATTTTGAAGGGCCGTTAGATTTACTATGTAGCCTAATAGAAAAAAACAAAATGAGTATTTATGATATCAAATTAGATGAAATAACAGATCAATATATAGAACTTCTAAACAAGGCTCAAGAACTAAATTTAGAAGTTGCAAGTGAATTTTTAAGTTTGGCATCAACTCTCCTTTATATAAAATCTAAAAAATTACTTCCAAGTAAAAATGAGGAAGAAGAAGAACTTTCAGAAGATGAGCTTATTAGAAGAATTGTTGAATATAAAAAATATAAAGACATAACAGTTGTTTTAAGACAAAATTTTGAGGAGAATGCAAATAGATTTTATAAATTATCTGAAAATATTGAGCTACCTAAGCAACAACTAGATGAGAAATACGAGGAAAACATTATTCCTAATTTATATAAAAAATTATGGGATAAAAATCAAAACAAAGTTAATGAAAATGCTAAAAATATTGAAAAAATAGCAATTACAGATACTTATACTGTTGTTAGTAAGGTAAAAGAGATGTTTAAGGAATTAATTAGAAATAAAAGTTTTGTATTTAACAAATTATTTTCTATTCAAAAACATAATAGACAAGAAGTTGTTACTGCTTTTTCAGGATTGCTTGAATTATCTAGAAGAAGTAAGGTAGAAACGGAGCAAGATGGACTTTTTGGGGATATTAATGTTAAGAGGAAAAAGTAAAAATGTCAGATTTTGTCGAACGATTTTTGGAAATTTTTATGATTTTATGTTGCAATTTTATAAAAAATATAGTATGATAAAAGGGAAATAGGCATTAATAAACACAAATCTCCAAAGGAGATTAAAAGACCAGATAACCAATGTTATCAAAAAAACAGGCATCCGACTGCCTGTTTTTTCTATTTTTGGAAAAGTCCAAAAATATCTTTGATAACTTTTAAAATACAATAAATATTTTTTAAATGTTTTAACAAAGTATGTAAAAATTTATTCAAATTAAAAGCTTTCTTTTTCTTTCGATTTTTAGGCATTATAAACACCTCCAATCTAAGATCAAAAGACCTTATCTAAAATTATACAACAAAACAAATGCAAAATTTGCCGAAAACTGTCACAAAACTCGAAAAAAGTAAAAAAATAGGCACAAAAAATCCCTAAAACCCCTTGAAATATTTTTTAACTTGTTATAGAATAAATTTGCCTAAAAAAGGCAACAATAAACAAAAATGTAAAAAACATACATAGATAAAAGTATGTTTAAAGGAGGAATTTAATATGTCAGTAAAAGTAGCCATTAATGGATTTGGACGTATAGGACGTCTAGCATTTAGACAAATGTTTGGAGCAGAAGGGTATGAAATCGTTGCAATAAACGACCTAACAAGCCCATCAATGCTAGCACATCTATTAAAATATGATTCTGCACAAGGAAGATATGAAAAAGCAGATACAGTAGTAGCAGGAGAAGATTCAATAACAGTTGATGGAAAAACTATAAAAATATATGCAAAAGCAGATGCAAATGAATTACCATGGGGAGAAATCGGAGTAGATGTAGTACTTGAATGTACAGGATTCTATACATCAAAAGATAAAGCTATGGCACATATCAATGCAGGAGCAAAAAGAGTTGTAATATCAGCACCAGCTGGAAAAGATTTACCAACAGTAGTTTACAATGTAAACCAAGATATCTTAACACCAGAAGATAAAATAATATCTGCAGCATCATGTACAACAAACTGCTTAGCACCAATGGCTAAAGCACTTAATGATTATGCACCTATAGAGTCTGGTATAATGTCAACAATACATGCTTATACAGGAGACCAAATGTTACTAGATGGTCCACACAGAAAAGGAAACCTAAGAAGAGCAAGAGCAGCAGCAGTAAACATCGTTCCTAACTCAACAGGAGCAGCTAAAGCAATTGGATTAGTTATTCCAGAATTAAATGGAAAATTAATTGGTTCTGCTCAACGTGTTCCAGTTCCAACAGGATCTACAACAATATTAGTTGCGGTTGTAAAAGGACATGATATAACAGTTGAATCAATAAATGCAGCTATGAAAGCAGCTTCAAATGAATCATTCGGATATACAGAAGAAGAATTAGTTTCTTCAGATGTTGTAGGAATGAGATATGGTTCATTATTTGACGCAACTCAAACAATGGTACAAAAATTAGATGATGACACATATCAAGTTCAAGTGGTTTCTTGGTATGATAATGAAAATTCATATACTAGCCAAATGGTTAGAACTATTAAGTACTTTGCAGAACTTGAGAAATAATGTACTTTTGGGACTGGTTCTTTTATGAATATGTTCACAAAAGAACCGGTCCCAAATGGACAAAAAGAAGGAAAGCTAGAGGGTGGCAAACTAAAAATGCCTGCCACCTAGCTTTTACTTAAATAAAAAAAGAAAAATTAACCCGAAAGGAATGAAATTTTATGAACAAAAAAACAGTTAAAGATATAGATTTAAAAAACAAGAAAGTACTAGTAAGATGTGACTTTAATGTACCAATGGATGAAAACAGAAATATTACAGATAATAGAAGAATAGTTGCGGCTTTACCTACTATAAAATATTTATTAGAGCAAAATTGTAAAGTGGTATTATGCTCACATTTAGGAAGACCAAAAGGAGAATTTAAACCAGAATTTTCACTAAAACCAGTTGCAAAAGAACTATCAAAATTACTTGGACAAGAAGTAATAATGGCAGAAGATGTAATTGGCGAAGATGCTAAAAACAAAGCAGAAAATCTAAAAAACGGGGAAGTATTATTACTAGAAAATGTAAGATTCCATAGAGAAGAAACAGATAACGACCCAGAATTTGCAAAAAAATTAGCATCATTCGGGGAAGTATTTGTAAATGATGCATTTGGAACAGCACACAGAGCACACGCATCAACAGAAGGAGTTACAAAATATTTGCCAGCAGTATCGGGATTTTTAATAGAAAAAGAATTAAAATTCTTAGGTGAAGCTTTAGAAAATCCAGAAAGACCATTTGTAGCTATATTAGGTGGCTCAAAAGTATCTGATAAAATAGGTGTAATAGAAAATTTACTAGAAAAAGTAGATACTTTAATCATAGGCGGAGGTATGGCATATACATTCTTTAAAGCACAAGGATATAGTGTTGGAGATTCTTTATGTGAAGAAGATAAATGCGACCTAGCATTAGAAATAATGGAAAAAGCAAAAGAAAAGAAAGTTAAATTCTTACTTCCAATAGATAACAAAATAGGAAAAGAATTTAAACCTGATACAGAATCTAAAACTGTAAAATCTACAGAAATTCCTGATGGATGGGAAGGTTTAGATATTGGAGAAGAAACAATTAAATTATATAGAGAAGAACTTCAAAATGCAAAAACAATAGTATGGAATGGACCTCTTGGTGTATTCGAATTTGACCAATTTGCAGTTGGAACAAATGAAATTGCAAAAGCATTAGGAGATATTGATGCAATAAAAATAATAGGTGGAGGAGATTCAGCAGCAGCAGTTGAAAAAGCAGGTCTAGCTGATAAAATGACTCACATCTCTACTGGTGGAGGAGCTTCACTTGAATTTTTAGAGGGAAAGAAGTTGCCAGGAATAGAAGCATTAATGGATAAATAAAAAATGGCACAAATGGACCGGTTCTTTTTGGGCCGATTGACCCAAAAAGAACCGGTCCCAATGGGGCAAAAAGAAAGGCAGTAGGAATTATATGAAAAATCAAAGAATATCTGGAGTATCAAAAGAAACATATAGAGTATATGATGAAAATGGTGAATTAAAAAGAATAATAGAAAAAGCAGAAGAAAAAACACTAACAGAGAATGAATGGCTAAAAGGAGTAACTTGTTTTGTCATAAACGAAAAAGGAGAAGCTTTAATAGAGGTAAGAGCAAATAAAGGCCTTACACCTGGAAAAAAGGATTTATGCTCAGGTCATTTAGATGATAGGGAAACAGAAACTCAAGCAATGATAAGAGAACTAAGGGAAGAATTAGGAATAGAATTAGAAGAAGCAATGAATGTTATAAAAGTTACACCACAAGGTGTACCTTTGGGATTTGAAAGCAAAGGAAAGATAAAAAAATTTTTCATAACATTTTATTGTCTAAAAAGGAAGAATTCAAAAGTAGAAATTCAGGAAGAAGAAATTGATAAAATTGTATGGCTACCTTTAGAAGAAGCCTTTGAGCTTATAAAAAGTGGAAGAACAAAGTTTCCTAAAAATTACGATTATAGTAAAATTTTCGAAAAAGTTAAAGAAATCTATTATGGAGAAAAAGATATTCAAAGAGGAGAGCAAATATGATAGTAACATTATCAGGAATAACAGGTACTGGAAAATCATTTTTTAAAGATGCAATAGCTAAAGAACTTGGATTTAAAAATTTAGTGATAGTAACTACCAGAAAAAAGAGAACAGGAGAAATTGCTGGAATTGATAAAGAATTTGTAAGTAATGAAGAATTTGATGAAAAAGTGAAAACGAGTGAAATTACGGCAAATTTTGAATTTCTTGGAGCAAAATATGGGTATAGAAAAGAATTACTTGAATCTGATAAAAACCTAGTAACAGAAGTACATTATAATAGAATATATGATATAAAAAGACATGCACAAAATATTTTTTCAATATATATTATTCCTTATGATGTTAAAAGAGCTAAAAAAGAATTAAAAAATAGAAATTTATCCAAAGATGCAGAAGAAGCAAGGCTACAAGAAATAGATGAACACATTAAAGAATATTCACAAAATGAAGATTTAAGAAAACAATTTGACTATGAATTTATAAATGATTATACAGAAGGTTCCAAAAATAAATTAATAGAAATTATAAAACAAGAAGCATTAAAAAGAAACTCTAAAGTAACTGTGGATATAATCTAATTTAAAAAAGAAAGGAAGAATTGTAAATATGAGAAAAAAAGTAATCGCAGGAAACTGGAAAATGAATATGCTTCCAAATGAGGCAATGGAAATGATTACAAAACTAGCACCTTATGTAAAAGATGCAGAAAGCGACGTAATACTATGTGTACCATATACAGACCTATTTTACAGTTTACTTGCAGCACAAGAAACAAACATAAAAATAGGAGCTCAAAATATGCACTTTGAGGAAAAAGGAGCATATACTGGAGAAATTTCTGGAAAAATGTTAAAATCAATTGGAGTACAATATGTAATAATAGGACACTCTGAAAGAAGACAATATTTTGCAGAAACAGATGAAACAGTAAACAAAAAAATAAAATCTGCTTTTTTAAATAATCTAAAACCAATAGTATGTGTTGGAGAAACATTAGAGCAAAGAGAAGCGGGAATTCAATATGATATAATAACAGAACAAACAAAAAAAGCATTAGATGGTTTAACAGAAGAACAAGTGGCAAATACAATAATTGCTTATGAACCAATATGGGCAATTGGAACAGGAAAAACAGCAACATCAGAAGACGCAAACAACAGCATAAAAGCAATAAGAAATAAAATTTCAAATATCTATGGAAAAGATGTTGCAGAAAGTGTTATAATACAATATGGTGGAAGTGTAAAATCTTCAAATGCCAAAGAACTATTTGAAACATCTGACATAGATGGAGCATTAGTTGGTGGAGCAAGTCTAAAAGCAGACGAGTTCGCAAAAATAGTAAACTATGATAAATAACAGAAGAAGCAAAATAACAAGAATGTATGTACTAAAATGAAAATGGAAGGAAGTTATATAAAATGAAAGACAAATTAACAATGCTAATGATAATAGACGGATTTGGAATAAATGAAAAAGAACAAGGAAACGCTGTAAAGCTTGCCAATACTCCAAATCTAGATAAACTTATGAAAACATGCCCTAATTCAAGAATATTTGCAAGTGGACTAAGTGTAGGACTTCCAGAAGGACAAATGGGAAATTCTGAAGTTGGACACACAAACATTGGAGCTGGAAGAATAGTTTATCAAGAATTAACAAAAATAACAAAATCAATAGAAGATGGAGACTTTTTCAGTATTCCAGAATTCAATAAGGCAATAGAAAATTGTAAAAAATACAACTCAAAATTACACATAATGGGACTAGTATCTGACGGAGGAGTTCATAGTCATATTCGCCATTTATACGGATTACTAGAACTTGCAAAGAGAAAAGATTTTGAAAATGTATTTGTACATTGCTTCATGGATGGAAGAGATACTCCACCAGCTTCAGGAGAAAGCTATATAACAAAGCTAGAAGAAAAAATGAAAGAAAAAGGAATTGGAAAAATTGCTACAATTTCTGGTAGATTCTATGCAATGGACAGAGACAAGAGATGGCAAAGAGAGCAAAAAGCTTATGATGCAATGGTCTATGGAAAAGGAAATAAAGCAAGTTCAGCAATACAAGCAGTTGAAGCATCATACCAAAAAGAAGTATTTGATGAGTTTATAGAACCAACAGTTATATGCAATGGAGATGCACCTGTTGCAAAAATAGAACCACATGATTCTGTAATTTTCTTCAACTTTAGACCAGACAGAGCAAGACAAATAACAAGAACACTTGTTGATCCAGAATTCAATAAATTTGAAACAAGAAAAGACTTAGATTTATGCTTTGTTTGCATGACTCCTTATGATGAAACTTTACCAAATGTTGAAATAGCATTCAAAAAAGAACATTTGAAAAATACTTTCGGAGAATATATAAGCAATTTAGGATATACACAGTTACGTATTGCAGAAACAGAAAAATATGCACACGTTACCTTCTTCTTTAATGGAGGACAAGAAAAACAATATCCAGGAGAAGATAGAATATTAGTACCATCTCCAAAGGTTGAAACTTACGATATGCAACCTGAAATGAGTGCAAGAGAAGTAACTGAAAAAGTTGTAGATGCAATCAATTCTAAAAAATATGATGCAATAATATTAAATTATGCAAATACAGATATGGTTGGACATACAGGAAGTCTAGAAGCTGCAATAAAGGCAGTAGAAACAATAGACGAATGCGTAGGAAAAGTTGTAGAAGCTGTAAATGCACAAAATGGAAGATTAATAATAACAGCAGATCACGGAAATTGTGAGCAAATGATAGATTATAAAACAGGAGAGCCACATACAGCTCATACAACAAACCCTGTTCCAGTAATCTTAGTTGGAATGGAAAATGCAAAATTAAAAGAAGGAAAACTTGCAGACTTAGCACCAACAATGCTAGATATAATGAACCTTCCAAAGCCAGAAGAAATGACAGGAGAAAGCATTATAGTAGAAAAATAGAACTATAAAACGAATCAAAACAAGAGGAAAATAATATAATAGTAGAAAAAAGTAGGGAGAATGGATGAAGTCAAAAGCAACAATAAAAGAACTTTATTCAAAAATTAGACAGTGTCTATTTTATATGATACCTGAAAGTTGGGAAAGTATATATTTATATGCATCTGTTATACAAAGGGATAATGGTGAAGAAACAGGAGAAATGTTTTTTTACTATTTTCCTAAAAGTATAATAAAAAGAAATCCTATAAATGTATATCAAATACCAAATAAATTCAACCTTGATGAAAATGAATTTATAAAACTAACAAATGAATTATATGAACTAATAAAAGAACTAAGAAGACAGTGTAAAATATATGAAAAAATAGATTGGTCTAATATAACGATTAGTATAGAAAATGTAGAATTCTTAGCTGAATATGATTGTGATGACTTAATTAATTCTGTATATTCGAATAATGATAGAATGGTAATATGGCAATATAAATATTTAGATTATCCAATGGAGAAATTTCCAAAAGAGATAAGAAACATAATAAAGCAATATTTAGCCGAAGAAGAACATGGATTACATGCAAAGAAAACATATGGTGAAACATTTTATCAACCACACGAACATAACAATATCAGTTATGATATAAATAGAAAAGAAGATGAATATATAAAAGTTGATGAAGAAACTAAGGATTTTACAATGGTAAATGATGATATTTATGAAGTAAAGCCAAAAAGAAAATTCTTCAAGAAAAAGGATAACAATAAAATGTTAAACGAAAAAAATGAAAAATTTAAAGAAGATGAAATAGTAGTTAGAAATCAAATTTTAAAATACTAAAACAGCTACATTATATGAAAAAATTTGAGGAAAAATAAGGAGAAAATTATGGCTGGAAAAAGAACAATGGAGAGTGGAAGAACAAAAAAAGAAAAAAACTTTTATTTTTATAAATTAATTGTTGTATTATTTTTTATTCTTGCTGTAGCTTTTGTACTTTATATTGCACCAAACTATATTAGGAATGATGTAGTAGGAAAAACGAATTTAGTAATAAATAATAGTAATGTTACAAAGAGTTTAAAAAATGATGTATTAATTGAAGATGGAGTTGTGTATGTGTCTACAAAAGACATTGCGAATTTCTTCGATGGAAATATATTTTATGATAATAAATATGACCAGATTATTACATCATCAGACACAAAGCTTGCAAGCTTAAAAATAAACAATGATACTATCACTGTAAACGGAGCTTCAAAAGAAATAATGAAACCAGCAAAAAAAGTTGGACAAGAGTTCTATCTGCCATTTTCGGAAATAAGCAAAAGTGTATATAATGTGGAAACAAAATATATTGAAGACACAGACACAGTTGTATTAGTTTCTCTTGATAGAGAACTAACCTATGCAAACAGTAGAAAAAATAATAGTGTAAAATACAAACCAACTGGATTTTCAAAAACAATTGATAGAGTAAGTGCAGGAGATAATTTAACTATAGTTCAACAAGATGATAGTACAGATTCTTCTGGCTGGGTAAAGGTTACAACTGAAAATGGAAAAGTTGGATATGTAAAGGAAAACAGTATTGCTAACGAGAAAAAGGTAAGGGACAACCTTGAAATAGAGCCACAAGTACAAAGAAAAATAAGCATGTTTTGGGATTATTTTTCAGAATATGCACAAGCTCCTCAAAGAAGCGGAAAAGTAGAAGGAGTAAATGTTGTTTCACCAACATTCTTCACACTACAAAAGCTTGGCAAGGGTAACATTGTTGCAAATGTAGGGACAAGAGGAACTAACTATATAAATTGGGCTCATAATAACGGATATAAAGTATGGGCATCATTCTCAAACAACTCACTAAAAGACACAACATCTGAAATCTTGAATGATTACGAATTAAGACAGAAGCTGATAGATAATATTATAACAGCAGTTGTTACATACAATATTGACGGAATAAACATGGATTTTGAAAATATCTATGAAGCCGATAAATTAATGTATTCGAGATTAATTATAGAACTTGCACCAAGACTAAGAGAATTGGGAAAAGTACTGTCTGTAGATGTAACGGCTCCAGATGGATCACCAGACTGGTCATTATGTTATGATAGAAACACCATTGGCAAAGTTGCGGATTATATCGTGTATATGGGATATGACCAAAACGGTGTATCATCTCCAAAAGAAGGAACAACAGCAGGCTGTGACTGGGTTGAAGCAAACATCAAGAAATTCTTAGGACAAGAAGAAGTTTCAGCAGACAAATTAATACTTGCGGTTCCATTCTACACAAGAATTTGGACAGAAACAAATGGAGAAATAGACAGTAGAGTAGTTGAAATGAAAGAAGTATATTCTTTAATTCCATCAGATGCAAAAATAGAATGGGATGACGAATTAAAGCAAAACTATGCTGAATATCAAAAAAATGGCAAGACATATAAAGTATGGATTGAAGATGAAAAATCTTTAAAATACAAGCTAGAATTAGTTAATACTTATAATTTAGCAGGAGCAGCATATTGGGAAAAAGATAGAGAACCAGACAGTATTTGGAGCACAATAGCACAGATATTAAATGTGAAATAAAGCAATTATAAAAAATATATGAAAAAGGCAGAATATCTAATGAAAGATAATCTGCTTTTTCACATTTTTATTTTATTAAAAAATTTTAATAAAACATTTTCATACCTATAATTGTTTTAATAAAATTCATTTATAATTGGAACATTTGAATAAAATGTAATAAATGAAAAAGAAAAAAATACAATTAAAAGAGAAAAATCTGCTCTAGAGCAATTATAGAATGGAAGATGAAAGATGAAAAAAACTCTATATGTTGATATATGCTATGATAAAAAAGAATATAAAACAAGAAAAAAAGAAGAAAAATCCGATACAATTTTGCAATTTATAAATATTAGCAAATCAAGAAAGATAAAGATAAAACCAAAACTAAAACAGAAAGAAAAGGAAGATAATTCAGAAAGAGAAGAATATATAAATTTAAAAAAGAACATAAAAAAGTCACCAGCATAAACAAACTGATGACTCCAAAAATATCCTCTTCTCTAATATTTCCCGCCGATATTCTTCTTTATTTCCTGCATCAACGAAATTCCTATCTGCAACCCTATTTCCATATATACACTGGCAGTTTCACTTGTAAGTTCATTGCACAGATCCAACAATTCCGAGTTTGGATTTGAATCATATTTTGCAACTGCCGTCTCAAACCTTTGATAAATCTCATCCATCCGGTCTTCATAATCCCGATCATCTTCGTCGGGGCCAGTACCAAATAACAAATAATCTGCGATTCCACGAATAGTTGCCCTTTCAAAAATATCCTTTATCTGCGACATCTCTTTTTCTCCTCATATATGGTTTTCATATCCATGATTATACTCGGATATTCGTACATTTTCAATATCCGAGTATATCAATAAAATAATCACATATACTACAGTAGGAGAATGAAACGGAGACATGATTAGCTATCGCCCACT